>CXWL01009132.1_pt1 | contig 54055 bp, 31 predicted proteins | sample 590931 | NCBI WGS metagenome assembly CXWL01 (sample SAMEA3498368, study PRJEB10139) | groundwater metagenome | biome: water well; material: biofilm material | place: Germany | collected 2015-04-27 | reverse complement strand
CTCACTTCACTTTGGAAACACACCCCCTCGTTCAGGCTCATTTGTCATTGGACAAGGCTGGATCTGGAGGCACTGGCGGTGATAGTGTACGGTGTTGTCCTTGGCCACGACCCGCTCTTCTTGCACACACAGGATATCGGCGAGGTTCGTGCCGACTCACGGGATGAAGGCGGTGCCCGGTTCCGTCGCCGGCACCATAAATCGGTCGTTATACTGGGGGAGGAACTGTTCGGTCAGGTACCGATTGGCTGCCGCCATCTCCGTGATTCCGGCCAGTGCCAGCTCTTTGGGCAATCGGTCCTGCAGGGTGCGGAAGGCGCGCTCCGACCGGCCCCGCGCCTCCGGCGAATAGGCCGGAATGAGCGTCACCCCCAACTGCTGCAAGGCGCGGTGTACCTGCGTCGGTCGGCTCTTGTCCACGTGGCCTCCCGCCTCGTCGGTGTGCCAGTAGTGCGAGCCCCGATCCGTATAGAGCGAACTGAAGAGCCCCTTCGTCTCCATGACCTCCCGGAGGCCTCGCAAGCTGCTCAGCGTCCCTTCTTCCTCGACGAAGAAGGCGGAGTAGATCTCGGTGGTTGCATCATCCAGCGTCACGATCAGATCCAACTGACAACCGGAGACCCATTCATGGGTCGAGCCGTCTTGATGCAACATCATGCCGGGCAACGGTTTGCGTGGCCGCTTCTTACGGTGGGCCCCTCGTCGGAGAGCCCGGACCACATGTCCCGCGGCCTGTAACGTCTTCTTGGTCCAGCTATAGGACCGCGTCCCGCCATGCTCGGTATGCCAGCGCTCGTGGAAATGTTTGACGGTCCAGCCTGTGTACCGGGTCTCATACAACGTCATCATGCGCAGCGCCTCATCGACCGGCACCGCGCGGGCCGAGAGCCGGCCGATCCGCCGATCCTGCAACCCCTCGGCCCCCTCCNNGCCATCGTCACGTCCCGCTGCTGCCGCCGTGCATACAATTCTTCAAACCGCATCTGTCTCACCTCCTGTAGTACCCTCGCCCGCGTCATAGTGGCCCTCCTTGAGGGCACACCCTAAACCGGACAGATGATGTGCTATCTACATTCGGATATGTCGTCATTGACAAACGTGGCCAACAAGATCAGCGTGCTTCCGTCGCAACAAATCCTCTGTCGAGGTAACTGTGGCCGAAGGCAAGGGGCCGAAGGAGGGCGGAAAAGATTCTGCCCCGGCCACAAACTCAATCTCCGCGCCAACGATTGCTCTGCCCAAAGGCGGCGGTGCCATACGCGGCATCGGCGAAAAGTTTGGCGCCAATCCGGTCACTGGTACCGGCTCCATGTCGGTACCCATTGCAACGAGCCCCGGTCGTTCAGGCTTCGGCCCCCAACTTTCACTGTCGTATGACTCAGGAGCAGGCAACGGCCCCTTCGGCTTCGGCTGGAGTCTTCCCGTACCTTCGATCACCCGCAAGACCGACAAGGGCTTACCGAAGTATCAAGATGCTGCGGAGTCTGACGTATTCGTCCTCTCCGGCGCGGAAGACTTGGTTGCTGTACTTAATCCGGATGGGAGCCAGCATGAAGACACCAAGACGGCGCCAGGCTACACGATTCGCCGCTACCGCCCCAGGATCGAAGGCTTGTTTGCCCGCATCGAGCGCTGGACGAATGCAGAGGGCCTAGCCCACTGGCGCTCCATTTCCAAAGACAACATCACCACCCTGTATGGCTTCACGGACGAAAGCCGCATTGTTAACCCGGCTGATGCCACGCGTATCTTCAGTTGGCTGCTCTGCGAAACCCGAGACGACAAGGGCAATGCCATTGTCTACAGGTACAAGAAAGAAGACAGTACTGGAGCCGATCTCGCTCAAGCCCACGAGCGCAATCGGGGGGGCGGCGACGACACTCGCCGCACGGCCAACCGCTACCTCAAGCGAATTTACTATGGCAACCGCGCGTCCTTGCTCGATGCGGCAGGCCAACGCCCTCTCTTCCTGACTCAGGCCCAACTCGACAACGCCGAATGGATGTTTGAAGTCGTCTTCGATTATGGCGATCACGATCTCGCCTCTCCTACACCAACGGACGATGACGCGAAGAATGACAACGGGGCACCCAAGTATCCGTGGTCCTATCGTCAGGACTCGTTCTCGTCCTACCGCTCCGGCTTCGAGGTGCGTACGACTCGTCTTTGCAAGCGAGTGTTGATGTTTCACCATTTCGCGGGTGAGGAGGGCGTTGGCCCGGATTGCCTGGTGCGCTCCACCGACTGTGCCTATTCACACGACATAGATCCGACCGATGTCCGCAATCCTGTGTATACCTTCCTCCGCGCGGTCACCCAGACCAGCTACAAGCGTGAAGGCGTTAGCTACCTGAAGCGCAGCCTTCCGCCGGTTGAGTGCGAGTATAGCCAGCCAATCGTTCAGGACGCCGTGCAGGAGGTGGATGCCGAAAGTTTGGAGAACCTTCCGATAGGGTTGGATGGCAGCACCTATCAATGGACCGACCTGCATGGGGAAGGCATTCCTGGCATTCTCACCGAGCAAGCCGGCGCCTGGTTTTACAAACGCAACCTCAGCCCGATTAGCGAGCGCCCGGTCGAGTTTGCCCCGCTGGAGCGAGTTGCCGTCAAACCTAACCTCGCTTTGGCCGGTGGCGCGCAGTTTATGGACCTGGCCGGCGACGGACTGCCAGATCTCGTGATGTTGGATGGCCCCATGCCCGGCTTCTACGAACACGATGGCGATGAGGGCTGGCAGTCCTTCCGCCCCTTCACGTCACGCCTCAATCGTGACATGCGCGATCCCAATGTGAAGTTCATCGATCTTGACGGTGACGGCCATGCTGACGTGCTGATCACCGAAGACGATGCCTTCGTCTGGCACCGCTCACTGACCGAAGAGGGCTTCGGCCCGGCGCAGCGAGTTCACCAGGCGCTGGACGAAGAAAAAGGTCCGCGACTCGTTTTCGCGGACGGCACCCAGTCCATCTATCTCGCCGACATGAGTGGCGATGGCCTCACCGACCTGGCCCGCATCCGTAACGGCGACGTCTGTTACTGGCCCAACCTGGGCTACGGTCGCTTTGGCGCAAAAGTGACGATGGATTACGCGCCCGTCACAGGCCACGCACCCGATATGAACCCTGGGTGTCATTTCGACCACCCGGACCAGTTCGACCACAAGCGCATCCGTCTGGCCGACATCGACGGCAGTGGCACCACCGACATCATCTATCTGCACCGCGATGGTGTGCGTCTGTACTTCAATCAGTCTGGGAACAGTTGGAGCCAGCCGCATCAGTTGAAGGTATTCCCGCGCGTGGACGATGTCGTGAGCATCATGCCCATTGATTTGCTCGGCAACGGTACGGCCTGCCTGGTCTGGTCCTCGCCGTTGCCGGGCGATGCGCGGCGGCCGATGCGTTATGTGGATCTGATGGGCGGGCAGAAACCCCATCTCCTCATCAAGACCATCAACAATCTCGGGGCCGTAACCGAAGTGACCTACGCGCCCTCCACCAAGTTCTATCTGCAGGACAAGCGCGACGGCACACCCTGGATCACCAAGCTGCCGTTCCCGGTGCATTGCGTAGAGAAAGTGACGGTTCGGGATAAATGGCGCCAAACCGAGTTTGCCAGCACCTATAGCTACCATCACGGCTACTTCGATGGCATCGAGCGGGAGTTTCGTGGGTTCGGTCGCGTCGAGCAAATCGATGTGGAGTCTTACGGCAAGTTCGAACAAGGCAATGCCGCCAGCCCCTATATTACGAATGACAAGATGCTCTACCAACCGCCGGTCAAAACCATCACCTGGTATCACACGGGCGCATTTCTCGACCGTGAGCGTATCCTCTCGCACTTCGAGCACGAATACTTCCCCCACTGGCTGGAAGACCGGCATCCCGGTCTGAACATCGCGTTTCACGAAAACCCGCTGCCACAGCCGGATCTGGAATCCGAAAACCTCAGCGCTGAGGAGTGGCGCGAGGCCCTCCGAGCCTGCAAAGGCATGATGCTGCGCCAGGAAGTGGCCGAGCTGGATATCGATGCGCTAGAACGGCCCAAGGGCCCGGAACACCTGCGGGTAAAGCTGTTCTCGACCGCCTACCACAACTGTCACATTCGCCGTCTGCAACCGAGGGGTGTCAACCGCCATGCGGTCTTTCTGGTCGCCGAAAGTGAGGCCGTCACCTATCATTACGAGTTGGATATCCGGGAAGCGCAACTGCTCACGCTAAACCCGGACCCGCGTATTACTCATACCCTGAATCTTCAATACGACGAATACGGCAATGTTGTGCAATCAGTGGCTGTCGTCTATCCGCGTATCGACCAGTTCGAGGATGATAGCCTCGGCAGCGACGAGCTTACGCGTATCCGCGATGTTCAACTGGAACGTCATGTAGCCTACTCCGAGACGCGCTACACGGAGGATTTCGGAACCAAACCGGCGGATAAGAATGCGGCACTGGACAACCACCGATTACGAGTGCCCTGTGAAGCGCTGACCTATGAGCTGACCGGCATCAAGCCTAAGTCAGGCGAGCACTTTACACTTGATGAGTTACGAGCGTTTCAACTCAGCCTGGTGCATCAGAAATCAGGCACGCCCGTGCCGGACATTCCCTACCACCAGGTACCGAACAGGACTACCCCAGAGAAGCGTCTCGTCGAACACGCGCGGACGCTGTTCTTTGCTGAAAACCTGGTTGATCCCTTACCATTTGGTGAACACGGTCGGCGGGGTCTCACCTACGAAGTCTACAAGCTGGCGCTGACCGAGGCACTGCTCGAAGCCGTATTTAAAGACGTCGCGGGGAACAATAAGCTCGATCAGGCACTCGATGGTGTGACTACTGCCCGCGCCAAGCTGAACGACCCTGTCATCAGTGGCTACCTTAGCGGCGCAAAGCTCGCTACGCGCTTTGCATCCATTCCAGCTGCTGAGCTAACGGGACAGTACTGGATCCGCTCGGGCATCGCCGGCTTTGCCAACGATGCGGCGCAGCACTTCTATTTGCCGGAACGCTATACGGATCCCTTCGACAACGTCACCACGCTCGAATACGACCCATGTGATCTCTTCGTGAAGTCGAGCACGGATGCGATGGGCAATACCACTAGCGTCACGCAATTCGATTTCCGCGTCTTGGCACCGCGCGAGATGAAGGACCTAAACGACAACCTGTCCGAAGTATTCTTTGATGTGCTGGGCCTGCCGACCGCGATGGCGGTGAAGGGGAAAGGAACTGAAGGCGACAATCTCCTAGGGTTCACCGACGCGCTGGCTAATCCAGCAGTAACTGACCTCGCGACATTTTTCGATCAAGCAGATCTTGACGAAACTCAGGTGCGCACCTGGCTGGGCAACGCCACGGCTCGCCACATCTATTATTTTGGCGAAATGATCAAAAACGGCACAACCATATGGGGAGAGCATCCCGCCTGCGCCTGCGGCATGGTGCGTGAACAGCACGTGGCACAGCTCGCAGCGGGTGAGCAGAGTCCGATACAAGCCGCCTTCGAATATTCCGATGGTATGGGCAGCGTGGTGGTGAAGAAAGTGCAAGCAGAACCCGAGGCCGCCGGTCAGCCGCTGCGCTGGGTCGCTAACGGCAAGACCATCCTCAATAACAAAGGTAAACCGGTCAAACAATACGAGCCCTACTTCAGCCCGCTCGAAGTAGGCCACCGGTTCGAAGAACCCCGCGAAGTAGGCGTCACGCCGGTCATGTACTACGATGCCGCCGGGCGGGTGATGCGCACCGAAATGCCTGATGGGAGTTATAGCCGCGTCGAGTTCTCTCCTTGGCATGTTCGTACATTCGATCAGAATGATACGGTGAAAGAACCAGGCAACGCCTGGTTCTCACGCAAGTCGGCAGCTGCGGCCACAACGGAAGACAAGCGAGCGGCACGTCTGGCCGCAGAACATGCGGACAGTCCCGCCCTCACCATCCTCGACAGCCTCGGTCGTGATGTCATTGCCGTCGCGCACAATCGTGTGAAAGCTGGGGCTGACGTGCTGAAGGACGAAAAGTATCTCACCTTCACCAAGCTGGACGCCGAGGGCAAGCCGTTATGGATACGCGATGCCCGTCAGAATCTGGTGATGCAATACATCATGCCGTCGGTACCGAGCAATCAAGCCGCCGACCCGGTCACTGGCTTTACACCTTGCTACGACATCGCAGGTAACTTGCTCTATCAGCACAGCATGGATGCGGGTGATCGGTGGATGCTCAATGACGCCGTCGGTAAACCGATGCTGGCCTGGGACACCCGAGGCCATACGTTCCGTACCGAGTACGACGCACTGCACCGCCCGGTAGCCTCCTTTGTCAAAGGCGCCGATCCAGCCGATGTGAACCACGAAATCCAGTTTCAAAAAGTGGTGTACGGGGATACTCCTGCAAACGGTTTAACCGATGCCCAGAAGACGCAACTCAACCTCCGCGGCAAGCCCTATCAACATCACGATACTGCCAGTCTGGTTATCAGCAAGGGGCGTAATCCGGTCACCGGCGCGGACGAGGCGTTTGATTTCAAGGGTAATCCGCTCCGTAGCACGCGCCAACTGGTCAAGGACTACAAAAACACGCCCGACTGGTCTCAGAATCCGACTCCGGCGCTGGAACAAGAGATATTCACCACCAGCACCAGCTACGACGCTCTCAACCGCCCGACCCAGCTCGTCGCCCCGCATAGCGACCAACCCAGCGCCAAGTTCAACGTCATCCGCCCCGGCTACAACGAGGCCAACCTGCTCGAACGGGTGGATGTCTGGCTGGAACACACCGCTGAACCAACGACGCTGCTAGATCCAACGACCGCCAATTTAAAGGCTGTCACCAATATCGACTACGACGCCAAGGGGCAGCGACTAAAAATTGAGTATAACGAGGCGAACCATCCCGTCATCACCGAGTACACTTACGACAAGGCCACATTCCGCCTGGTCCACCTGCTCACCACGCGGCCCAAACATTCCGAAGGCGACAAACGTAAGCTGCAAGACCTGTCCTACAGCTACGATCCGGTCGGCAACATCACCGACATACGTGACGATGCCCAACAACCGGTGTTCTTTAAGAACACCCTCATCGAGCCGAGCAACGCCTACGTCTATGACGCCCTGTACCGGTTGATCCACGCCGAGGGCAGGGAACATGCCGTACAGAACAACGTGCAGCGCGATGCTGAAAAATTCGATCCCATTGTCGGCATTCCGTTCCCCAACAGCCCGGAAGCCCTGCAACGCTATAGCGAAGACTACGAATACGATTCCGTGGGCAACATCTTAGGGTTGCATCACAACGGCGGCGGAGCGGACCGCTGGGTACGGTGGTATCAATACGCACTCGACAGCAACCAACTGCTCGCCACTCGATCACCGGGTGAAGCCAATCAGCTGCCGTTCTATGCGGACATGCCAGGCTACAGCGCCAAATACACCTACGACGAACACGGCAATATGACGTCCATGCCGCACCTGCCGACGATGGAGTGGGATTTTAAGGATCAATTGCACGCTTCGCAGCGGCAGGTCGTCAATGATGGCGGCACAGGGGAAAAGACCTATTATGTCTATGATGCGGGCGGCCAGCGGGTGCGCAAGGTAACCGAAAGGCAAAACGGCAAGCCGAAAGACGAGCGCATCTATCTAGGCGGGTTCGAGGTATACCGCAAGTACAACGGCGACGGACAGACCGTCACGCTGGAGCGAGAAACGCTGCATGTCATGGACAACAACCAGCGCGTCGCATTGGTCGAAACGAAGACGCTCGATGTCGCCTCACCCCTCGTCCCTCACGCCGCACTGGTTCGTTACCAGCTTGGCAATCACCTCGGGTCGGCGGCACTGGAGCTGGATGACCAGGCTCAGGTAATTTCCTATGAGGAATACCACCCGTATGGGAGCACCGCTTATGAGGCATCGCTTGGCCAGACTGAGATGCCAAAGCGGTATCGGTATACAGGTAAGGAGCGGGATGAGGAGACGGGGTTTAGTTATCACGGGGCGCGGTATTACGCACCGTGGTTGGGGAGGTGGACGAGCTGTGATCCAGTTGGAGTGAAGGATAATCTGAACACCTATCTATATGTCTCATGCAACCCAATTAGGAAAATCGATCCAAATGGGATGTGGGATGTAGATATGCATTTTCTAGCAGTGTATTGGACGGGAAGGATGCAGGGTGCCAATCACGCGCAGGCGCTTATAGCCGCGATCGGAAGCCAGCACTTGGATGACACTCCTCGAAATTTGAACCCATTTCAAGATAAAGGTAACTCGAGAGATGCACCTTCCGCGAAAACTAGTCTGAGTGAAGGAGATAGGCAGTATGGTAACAATGCGCACGCTCTAAACCTCACTAAAGAGGAGAGCGAAAATGTTGCGAACCTCGGAATAAAGCAGCAGAACGTGTTGCTATTTGGAATAGGGCTTCACACGGTAGGTGACTACCTCCCACATGGCAATGTCAAAGGTATGACCTTTGGGCATCAATATGGATTTAACGAAGACTTCTCACCATCTGCTCCATGGCTACCAGACGCTGACGACACATCCAAGAATCCCGGAAAGGCCCTAGGCACATTTGAATCCTTTCGACGGCTATGGTCCGGTTACCTTGGAAAAGACAAAGACTATCAAAGGCTAGCACTTGGGAGTAAAGATTTCGAGCAAGTAACTAAATTCATCTTGCCAGGTAATCCTGGTGAGAAAGAGCAGGCTGTGGTTGATTGGCTCAAGGGCCATGGAACATCCCAGGAACAGGTCGATGACGTTTTGAAATATTTCCATAGTGCCGAACTGAGGAGTCAGGCCATAAAGGCAATGAAGGGAAGCATTAAGGGCGGTGAGGCAATCGCAGAGGCTAGCGGTACTTCTTTATTTTTAAAGAACAATTCAGCCTTAATAAATACTGGAACAATCGATCTTGGGAAGGAACTTGAAGGATTACCACCCATCACCACCCCTGAATTTGAATCAAGGAGAAAAAAGAATTTTCACGATGCAATTAAGCAGTGGGAGCAGCACAAAACTGACCTAGTACCAAGTGAAAGTGCATATTCGCCCAGATGAGACTGGGCATAGGAGCAGTGTTGCTACCTAACCGCTAGCAATTTGCTCGTGCGAGAATAAGAGCTCAAGAATAAAAGCCACTGTGTAAGAACAACATGGGGGTTGCGAATCTTTTCTTGAGCCATCGTCGGAAGAAACAGGTGGCAAGCGGAAGGAAAAGGGGACAGGCTACTTAAATTGCGTGAGAAGGAAATGTTGTCGGAAACCATTGTGTGAATGAACGGGAGCGCGGTGAGGATCGCCCATGGGGAGATCGTTGCGACCCACGTCAGCGGATATGGTCTTTCACGAGCTTAATCGGGCGAACGCGCGCCGGACGCCATTCGAGGACTATGGGGACAATGCCGCTTATTCTGATTAACGAGTAGTTTCTGGAGGGAAACAATCTATGCAAGCCATTACCGCTCCGATTTCACGCGATGAACCTCGGGATCAGCCTAAGGAGAATCGTGCCGCGATCGTGACCAATCTGCAGGAAGGCCTGTTGTTGCTGCTCCGCAATAAGGCGATTCAAGAGGTTGGAGACCGCCAGCAGAAATTCGTAGAGGGCTTACAAAAAGAGCAGCGTGATCAGGCCTATAGCGACGTGACTCAAAAGCTCGTCACGATGTTTCAGGAGCAATACAAGCAGCGGCCGGAGCTCAAACAACGGTTTAGTCTGATGGTCACTGGTACTGTCGATCCAGCCACCGCCGCTGCCCTCAACACCATCTTACGCGAGCTTGGCGCGCTGGATGGACAGGGCGGTTGGACCGAAGTCGTGAATGTGCTCAATGTGCAAGGCCGCACGCTGAGCGCCATCAACACTGGCACGGATCGGCTGATCAGCATTGACCAGAAGATTGGGGTGCTAGTCAAAACACCATTGTTGGCTCCCAACGCACGCGGCGAGGCGGTGCGAAACCTCCACGCTCAGTTATCCACTGTCGGCGTGGTACTGCCAGTAAACGAGACGAACGAGGGCATCTTTGGCGTGGGCACGCACGATGCGGTGTTGCAACTGCAGGAGAAATATGATCTCGCCAAGACGGGCGTACTGGATGACGCAACCCGCAACGCACTGGACATTGCCGTGGGCAACGTGGCGCACCCCAGCCGGGTGGAGGGGCGTATCTTTTTGGAGAATGGCCTGCCTGCAGCCAAGATCAAGCTGAAGATTGTGAACAAAGGCTTTGGCGAAGACGCGGTGGTGCTGGGTGAGGAGGTGGAGACCGATGAGCGCGGGTTCTATGCGTTGCCGTATGGGCTGGATGGCAAGTCCGCCAACATCGAAATACATACGTTTGACGTAGCGGGCAACCCAGTCAGGCTTTCGAACCCCAAGATGAATGCCAACCGCAATGAAGTCCTCAATCTGGTTGCACCATTATCAGTTCAATCGCAAACCAGTGAATTTACCTTGATGGCAAGTGACTTGAAATCGATTGTGGGTGCTGATTTTACCAAACTGGCGTTGGCACGCGAGGACGAAGGCCAACAGGATATTTCGCTCCTTCATCAGTCCACCGGTTGGGATGCACGCTTGGTTGCCAGCGCGGCCATCGCCGCAAAAACAAGTGCGGCAACGGGTATTTCGCATGACGCGTTGTATGGCGTCTTGCGTGCGGGGTTGCCCGATGACCTAGAGGCATTGGCGCAAGTAAGTATGGAGGCATTTGAGACCGCGTTGACGCGGGCCAATGCGGCGGGCGTCGTTGCGCTTGACGATACGCAGATGGGCGCAGCCAAGGGCGCGTTTGGCCGTTTCATGCTGGAGACGCGCCGCACAATGATTACGCCTGGTGCACTCTCCAGCATGGGCGAGATGTTGGACAACGCGCGCATTGAACCAGGGCACAAGGCGACCTTTCAGCAACTGGCGCTGATGCATGACGGTGACGATGCGGACTTGTGGCGTCAGGCGCGCACGCAAGGCATTCCGCCTGCACAAATTGCCAGTCTGCAATTGCAGGGCAAGCTGGCCTACCTGACGCTCAACAACGCGCCGCTCACCGATGTCTTGCAGGGCGAGATTGGGACGCAAGATAACCTTGGGCAAATGGTTGAGAAGGATTTGTATCGGTCAGAACAATGGGTGGCGCGGTTGAATGCGTTGGCAACCGAGAACGGAGTAGTGAGTGCTGAGAAGCTGGCTACTCTGATTCCATCGGCGTACACCCAGCCCGATTTGAATGCACGCCGAGATGCCTATGTCGAGGATATGGCGTGCAAGGTGCGCCAGACCTTCCCCACCCAAGTGGTCAACCGAAGAATTGAGACCGATGAATTGAAGCTGGGTGCGCAACATGCCGAGATCAAAGCGCCTGTGCAGATGTTTTTGAAGAACGTCGCTGGCAAGGGCTTTCAATTGGGCCGTGTGTCGGTGGATCAATTCATCCAACAGCATGGCGAAACTGTGTTTGAGGGGATTGCCGCAGATAAACGCACCCTAGCCCGAGAAGGCATCAAACTGTTGACTCGCGCTTATCAGATGACGCCGAACGACGAAGCGATGAAGACGTTGCTGGGATTGGAGTTCACCTCGGCCCGACAAGTGGTTGCCATTGCGAAAGAAGAATTTGTGGGGCGCTACTGGGAACGATTCGGCTCGCGCAAAGTGACCGAAACAGTATGGGAGAAAAGCAGCCAAATCACATCGGTCACGTTTAACCTCTTTACGCTCACGAAAAAGATTAACAGCACGCCGCCGGTGTTGGCCATCTCTGGCACACCCGAACGCCACGAAACAGCGAAAAAAGACTTAAAAGCGCTGCTCAAAGACTATCCCACGATGGAGTCGTTATTCGGCACGTTGGATTTTTGCGAGTGCGAACATTGCCACTCTGTGCTAAGCCCGGCGGCGTATCTGGTGGATTTGTTGCGCTTTGTAGACCCACCCACACAAGACTGGGAACTCACTCGGACTGACTGGAAGAATAAGCACAACGGCAAAGACTACAAGGACGATTACGACTATCTGAAGCCATATGATGCATTGGTGCTGCGCCGCCCCGATTTGCCGCATCTGCCGCTGACCTGCGAGAACACCAACACGGCACTGCCTTACATAGATCTGGTCAATGAGATTCTGGAGTATTACGTGGCGAACAGCACGCTGGACGCCAACGCCGTACATGACACGGGCGAGGCGACCTCGGCGGAGTTGATGGCCGAGCCACAGAACGTAATTCCAAAAGCGTATGACACGCTGAAAGGCGCGAGTTATCCGCTACAGCTGCCCTTTGATTTGTGGCTGGAGACGACGCGCCGCTTCTGCGACTATTTTGAGACACCGTTGTGGCACGTACTGGATGTGTTTCGCCCCAGCGAAGGGCTGTTTGCGCCCGTGCCGTCTGATGCGCCTCCGGCAGCATATTACCGCGAGCAGATTTTTGCGGAATATCTGGGCCTTTCGCCAGACGAGTACGCCATCTACACCAACCCGACATTTGCCGAGTGGCCCAAACTGTTTGGCTATGAGGGCGACACCGAGGCAATGGCGCTGGCTAAGCTGAAATCAGCCAAGACGCTCTCGCATCGGCTGGGCGTGAGCTACAAAGAGTTGGCTGCGCTGGTGCAGACCGCGTTTGTGAACCCGAAGCTAGGCGCGCTGGTGCCGCTGCGGAAGATGGGCGTCGAGGTGAGAGATGTGTTTCGCTACAAACAATACACGGGTTACGAAAATTTAAATACTGAGGATAAGGCTGATTTCGAAAAGCGGCTGGCGCAAGCCACTGAGCAATACAAGCAGACGGTGCCACCGTTCGATGCCAAGCAATGGTTGAACGATGCGTGGGATCAACATCAATTTGAAAAGGTGCTCCTGTTGCGCGATCCTGATGTCGGAGCCAGTTTTGACAAGACATTGGTGGTGTATAGCGATAGCACCGATGTTCCTGCGTTGGACTTTGTGAAGTTAAACCTGTTTGTGCGGCTGTGGAAGCGGTTGGGTTGGACGATGGAGAAAACCGACCGTGCGCTAACCGCCTTCCTGCCTTCTGGCGTTGTGCTCAGCGATGCCACTCTGGGCAACGCGCTGAAGACAGCGCTGATGTATCTCGCCCATTTGAAGGAATTGGCAAGCCTTATTAACGTGGGCAAAACCAGCCGGATTAAGCTCTTAACCCTGTGGTTAAATTTGCCGACGACCGGCAAGAGCTCGCTGTATGCGCAACTGTTTCTGACTCGCAATATTTTGAAAGACGATGCCGTCTTCGATCACCCATTAGGCAAATATTTGAGCGCATCTGGCCTGTGGATCAAAGACCACCTGCCCGCATTGGAGGCGGCGCTGACCTTGACCGCCGATGAAATTGTGCAGATTTTGCAAGACGGTAACACCGGTGACGAACGCGATGTGAACAAAGCGGCGCTCTCGCTGGCGAATGTATCGATGCTGTATCGCTATGGCCTGTTGGCGAAGGCGTTGAAGTTGTCCATTGGCGACCTCATCACCTTGCAGTCGTTGAGCGGGCTCAAGCCGTTTCATGGCCTAGAGCCGAATGGGTTGACCACCATCAACGAGGATCATCCGCTTCAACATACGCTGGCGTTTGTGCGCCATGCGCAACGCATCAAGGCGGGTGGACTAGCAGTGAGCGATTTGGATTATTTGTTTCGCCATCGTATTGATCCAATGGGCAAATACCAAGAAGACAGTGCAGTGCAATTGGCGTGGATGCGAACGTTGGCAGAAAACCTTCACACCATTGCCAACGACTATGCCGTGCCTGCCAAGGTCGACGATCTGAGCGATGACGCGCTGAAGGGAAAAATGGCTTTGGTGTTTGGGGCGGATGTGGCTGAGACGTTCATTGGGTTTTGGTTGAACAAGGCGGTCTATAGCGCAACCAGAATGGCCGTGCTTCCGAATAAGCGCATTCCTGCGGCACAATATAGCCAGGCTAGCGTGAGCGTTTTGTATGATGAGACCCGCCAGCGGCAGCAGGTGACACACGTGGGCGTGTTAACCAGTGAGGCCAAAGCAACAGTGCTGGCTCAGATTCCCCAGCCTGCGGCCGCCGACCAAGACGGCATGGATGCGCGCCAGAATTTTTCGGATTTGCTGGACGAGATTGTGTCCAAGTCGAGCGGTCAGTTCCAACAATTCTTTAGTGATCACTTTGATGGGTTATTGAGCTTTGATGATTTCTTCGGCGTTGGCGTGACTGCCACAGAGGCTGAGAAGCGATTGGGATTGCTAAAACTTATTTTGCCATTCTTGCGCACAAAGCTGATGAGGCAAACGATTGGACAGATGCTGGCCGCGCAGACCGGTGGCGACGTGACCTTGGTTGAGACATTGTTAACTCACAGTAACTTTCTGGCGTTATCCGATGCAACCACACAGCCACTGTTGGCTTGGTTTGAAGGGTTAGGGCAGACAGGGCTTTTAAAAGAATCATTTACTTCGGCAAACCTGAAGGACGGGCCGCAACCGCCGGAAGTGGTGCAAGCTGTCGCCGTAAAGGCTGGAGGCAACGTAAACAGTGCACGATGGAGCGGTTTTATTGAGGTCCCTCAGGGAGGCGCGTATCGTTTCTATGCGCGACTGGGGAAAAAAGGTGCCTCTGTGGACTTGCGTTTTGATGGCGTGATCGAGGCGATTCTGAGTGGCACTGTCGTAAACGACGGCGAGGAACTGAGCGGATTCATCGAGTTGAAGTCTGGTCTGCTCTATGTCTTCACGTTGGAGGTCAGCAATATGAAGAATGGCACGTTCGAATTGATGGTAAAGGGCGAAACTACGCCCAAGAGCGCCATCGATCAACTGGTCGTGTTGCCTCTCAGCGCGGTGGATGGGGCTATGCGGGCATACACGATGTTGCGCAAAGCTGTGCAGATGGCGCAGGTGCTTGGCCTCACTGAGCGCGAGGTGCGGCACATTTTACTGCACCCCGCCGACTTTGGCGGTGTGGATTGGCGGTTGTTGCCCACACAAGCGAGTGATGTAAGCAGTGATGTCAATACGGTTGCGCTGTTCACTGGGCTCACTCAGTTGTCGGGCTATATCGCGCTGAGGCGCGATCTGGCCGATGGCGGCGAGGGCGTGATTGCCATTTTGGAGCAGGCGCGGTTGATCAAGCCTGCCAGCGTGTCCAATCTGTGCGAGCAGATTGCGACCTTGACCCGCCGCAAACCCGCTGTTGTGCAAGATGTGGCGAGCGAATTGAAGATGATCACCTCCGCGCATTTTGCCAATGCCTCGCGCATGGCGCAGTTGTGGCAAGCCTTGCAGATTGTGGAGAAGTTCGGGGTGCAGATGGCGTCGCTCAAGAAGTGGCTCACCCCTCAACCCGATGCAGCTGTGGCGATGGATGTGCGCCACACCATCAAGGCTCGCTACGAACCAGAAGCATGGCAACGCGTCGCCAAGTCTATTTTTGATCCATTGCGCCAACGCCAACGGGATGCACTGGTGGCGCATATCATGCATAAAGAAAATTTCGTGAGTATCGAGAAACTGTTCGAGTATTTCTTGATTGATCCAGGCATGGAGCCGGTGGTGCAGACCTCGCGTTTGCGGCTGGCCATCTCGTCGATACAGTCGTTTATTCAGCGGTGCTTTTTAAATTTGGAAAAGCACGTGCATCCCTCTGTGCTGAATGCACAGCATTGGGTGTGGATGAAACGGTATCGCGTGTGGGAGGCGAACCGAAAAATATTCCTCTTTCCCGAAAACTGGTTGGAGCCCGAATGGCGCGATGACAAGACACATCTGTATCAAGAGTTGGAGAGCAGCCTATTACAAGGTGATGTGACCAACCAGCTAGCTGAGGATGCGCTCTATGTCTATCTGAAGAAGCTCGACCAATTGGCACGGCTGGAGATTGTGACGATGTATGCCGAGGAGAAGCCGCCAGGCCCGCCGGCGATGCACGTGATTGGACGCACGTATGGGCTGCCGCACCAATATTTCTACCGCCGCTACGCGCACCAGATGTGGACGGCGTGGGAGCCGGTAACGACCGAAATTGATGGCGAACATCTCGTGGCGGTGATGTGGCGCGAGCGGCTGCATGTGTTCTGGCTGACGTTTATGGAAAAGGTGGAGCCGTCTGCGGGCGGCCCCCAAACAAGTAAAACAGACACATTGGGAGCGATGGGAGTTGACATGCTGGTTAATACGGCTGGGAAAGCCGCAGCAGGAGCCGTCAAGCGCAGCCTCGATATACAATTGAACTGGTCTGAGTATTTTCAAGGCGAATGGACGGTGCGCGAATCCGGAGGGTTTGGCAACGCGATTGATCTTTACCAGCCCTTTGATGCCAGCAAGGTATTTGTCACGGTGTCTAAGGAGGTAGACCCAGAGACAGGTACAGATGGTGCAGTCGGGATCATTTTGAATGGACTAGGTGTGAAGGACCCCGGTGGTCACTTCACGGCGTACTTCCGTGTGATCAGTAAAAATAGCCGCCCACAGCTTCAACCACTATACATTTGGACCGATCCAACTTCGCCGTATCCTCCCCAAAACAAAACCTACAGCCACTACGAGGGTTCAGGCGCGTTGTCGGTCACATTTGTGAAAGAGGTCGTGACGACGGATGGCGTCACAAAAGTTGATGCGCCAGCGCCACAGACGATTTTGTCGAAGGGAGGCTACGGTGGGTACACCCTATTGCCGAGTAGCAACCGCATGACACTGCCTAACGCCGAGTTCGCCCCGCTTATCACCCCGGTGTTCTATGCCGACGACATCAACACGTTTTTTATCGAGCCTTCGCTGACCGAGACGACTGTGGACAAGTGGGAAGGCTACACTATCACGCGGCCCTCGCAAAAGCTGAAGTGGAAAGATTTTGTGACCGAAGGGCCAAAGCTTGGCGTGGCGATTTCGCCCAAATACTTGCAGGAATCCCTGAAGCTGCCGAAGGGCAGCCTACAGCCAGACCTCATTGACCCGCGCGCAGTTCACACATTGAAACCCAATTTGGATGTACTGACGCAGCCGAACGTGGCGATGCAGTTTGGTGATGCGTTGATTGGCAGCGCAGGCCGCGTGCAGAACCTGGCCAGCGCGGGTATCACACGCATCGTCACTCGTGTCGGCGGCACTTTTTAGTTAGAGGAGCACACCCACCATGAAGGACCCCATCATCGCAAAGGCCTCGTCCGCAGAGGCGTTTCACGGTTCAGTTAGTATCTCGGCCAGCAAATATCTGGACATGTGGCAGAGTGGCACTGAGACGATTGAAGGCGAACGCCACATCGTCACGAAAACCCGCGAGTTGCGATATCGCTTCTATCCGCACTTTCACCCGTATGTGCGCGAGTTGACTAAGCGATTGATTGAACGGTCGGTAGCTGGGCTACAAGCGGCGGATACCGACTATATGCAAAAGAGCGATGGCACCTTTCAGACATTGCCATTGAGTTTTCGGGTGGTCCTGCCAATTGGGCTGGCGCTGACTATATCCAAGCCAGGTGAGCCGGGAAAAATCGAAGCCATCACCTTGCCTGGCAGTGTCACGGTTACCTTGCCAGACGGTATAAAGATCAAGCTGGCAGATGGCGGCGAAGCGAGCTTGCCAGGTGCCGTGATCGCTCGAGAATCGGAACGCGGGGTGCGTGTGGTGCGTGGTGATGGCACAATTACCGACCTTGAGATTGGCATGATTGTGTCGCTCTTGGCGGTGGCCAGAGTGACTCTGCCTGAAGCGATTGTCATCACCGGCGAGGACGGCACACTGCGCCGCCTGACCGAGCCGAGCATTGTTGATGTGCCGATTGGGACAAACGTTGAATTGCTGGGGGGGAAACCCCTTCCACAGTTATATCGTGACATTTTCAGCAAGGACCAATATGCCCCCACAGATCTGGTCCAACAGCCCTACCCCGTGCGAGATCTGGATTTTAGCTCCAGCGGCGCGTATTCGGTCTACAACTGGGAATTGTTCTATCACATACCAATGGCGGTTGCGGTTCACCTAAGCAAGAACCAGCGCTACGAAGAAGCCCAGCGTTGGTTCCACTTCATCTTTGACCCCACCGATAGTAGCGATGGCCAGACACCGGAGCGATTCTGGAAGGTAAAGCCGTTTCAATATACCGAAGTGAAACAAATCGAAGATATCCTTGTGAACCTATCGTCTGGCTCCGACTCGCTGCTGAAACAGGACACAATCAACAGCATCGGCGCATGGAAAGATGCACCGTTTCGCCCCCACCTCGTCGCGCGCTATCGCCAGACGGCGTATATGTTCAAGGCGGTGATGGCGTATCTGGATAACTTAATTGACTGGGGTGATGACTTGTTCCGTCAGGACACGGGTGAGACTATTAACGAAGCCACCCAGATCTATGTGCTAGCAGCCTTGATCTTGGGCGAGCGTCCGCAGGTTGTGCCCCAAAAAGGTTCACTCGCGCCACTGACTTACGCCAGCCGGCGCGATAAGTGGGACGAGTTCGACAACACGTTGGAGAAAATGGAGAGCGAGATTCCATTTGATCTGGCGCCCTTCCCCATGACCGGTGGCGCAGAGGATCAGTTTGCGACGCTACGCAGCATCGGCACTTCGTTGTATTTTTGTGTGCCCCACAACGACAAGCTGATGGGGTATTGGGACACGGTGGCCGACCGCTTGTTCAAAATCCGCAACAGTTTGAACTTGCAAGGCATCTTTCGACAGCTGCCGTTGTTTGAGCCGCCGATTGATCCGGCGTTGCTGGCGCGGGCGACAGCAGCAGGTTTGGATGTCGGCGCAGTAATTGCGGGCGTGAATCAACCCTTGCCCTTGGTGCGCTTTCAAGTGCTTGTGCAAAAAGCAACAGAGATTTGTCAGGAAGTGAAGTCGTTGGGCAACAACCTGCTCTCGGCGATGGAGAAAGAGGACAACGAGGCGCTGGCGATTCTGCGTGCCAAACACGAGAAGGTGATTCTTGGTTTGGCCGAGACGGTGAAATACGCGCAGTGGCAAGAGACGATCAAGAATCGCGAAGGGCTGGAGACATCGCTCACTAATGCTGCACAGCGTTACATCTACTACGAGCGACAACTTGGCAAACAAGAGAGCGACATTGTAATCCCTGAGTTGGATGCGCTAGTTGCAGAAGGCCTGACGAAGTTCAATTTCATGGCAAGTGAACCGGAGGTAAATCGCCGACCTGTTGATGTGGACATCGCACGAGATCTGGGAAAATCGGGTGGGAAGATTATCAGTAGCTACGAAGCTGAAGAGCTGTCCAAGTCTAGCGAAGCACGAACTATTCAAGACACCATCAAAATTCTCAACCTCGCAGCACAAGGGTTATCGCTCATTCCAGATTTCGGCATTGACATTCACTTTTGGGGTCTAGGTGGTAACAGCGATATTACGGGTGGGACCAAGCTTTCTCAGGTTGCACGATTTGGTGCGAATGTTGCCATGGCCTCGTCCGATAGGCTGATTTACGAAGCTGGACAAGCCTCAAAGCTGGGATCGTATTGGCGCCGTGAACAAGATTGGGCATTTCAAAGCAGCACGGTAGCCGGCGAGATCAATCAAATGTTCAAGCAACTGCGCGCGGCACAAATCCGCGAACACATTGCCGAACGCGAGTGGCATAACCATCAACAGCAGATGCAGCACGCGCAAGAGATCGAAAACTTTTTGACCAATGAGAAGACGGGCAAGAAGGCCAATCAGGCGTTGTATACCTGGCTCAAGCGCGAGGTGCGCGGCATGTATGGACAGGTGTTTCAGTTTGCGTTTGATGTGGCAAAAAAAGCCGAGCGCGCGCTGCAACATGAGTTAGGCAAGCCGGATGCAACGTTCTTACAGTTCGGCTATATGTCAGGCAAAGAAGGGTTGCTGGCGGGCGAAAAGCTCTACTTCGACCTCAAGCGCATGGAGATGGCGTATCACGAGTTGAATCAGCGCGAGTATGAGTTGACTAAACACATCAGCTTGATGCAGGTGAACCCAATGGCGTTGTTAGAGCTGCGCACCACGGGAAAATGCACTGTGGCGTTGCCCGAAGAACTGTTTGATATGGACGGGCCGGGGCATTACTTCCGCCGCATCAAGAATGTCTCCATCAGCATTCCATGCGTGGCGGGGCCTTACACCTCGGTGAATTGTACGTTATTGTTGACCAAGAGCGCCATTCGCAAAGAGATGGGGGTGGGCGATGGCTATGCACGACAGGGTAGCGAAGATAGCCGCTTTAGCGATCACTTCGGGAGCTCACAAGCCATCGTCACCAGCAACGCCCAGAATGATAGCGGGCTGTTCGAGACCAATTTGCGTGATGAGCGTTATTTGCCGTTCGAAGGGTCGGGGGTGATTAGCGAATGGCAACTGGAGTTACCTTCCGATGTGCGCCAGTTTGATTACAACACGATTAGCGACGTGATTTTGCACATGCGCTACACCGCGCGTGAAGCGGGTGGGCTGTTGCGCAAAGAAGCCGTTGCCAACCTGAATTCGCGCATTGCCGAGGCACAGTCGGCAGGTTCGGTGAGACTATTTTCGGTGCGCCACGAGTTTCCGACTGAGTGGGCGAAGTTTCAGAATGCTGCGGTGGTAAACGGCGAAGTGTCGTTAAAGATCGCCTTGAGCAGCATACACTTTCCCTACTGGGCACAGGGTCGAAAGCGTGAGGCTACAGCGCTGACGTGGCAGGCTCAGACCAAAGACAGAGGGCAAATGAAGCTGTCTGTGCCAGTTGCCGTTGCGGCTTTGCCAGACTTGACTACCGATCAGACGGAGGTTGCGATTAGTTTCAAAAGTAACGCAATGGATGACGTCTGGTTGTTTTTGAACTATTCGGCATAGTGAGTTCTAGTAACTGACTGGTTGATCGTATAACTTCTGACGCTGCGGAGGGTGTTGCCAATATTTTGTTTGTTTCAGCAGAGAGTGGCTCCGTGCGTGCCTACTTTCGAACTCCATATTTAAGCAGTGAAAATATCTGAGGTTGTCGATAAGTCCGTTGAAATTTCCTGAGCGGCTCCCATGGTTGTGTCACGCCGCCTTCTTCGTCTGAGTGGACTGCGGCTCCGCGTGCTCAGCCTCGATGGTTGCAAGGACCTGCGCAATCTCCGCAACGCCTTTCACCCGCCTAAACTGTTTCTCGCAGTAGAGCAACACCGTCCCCAGCCACCGCTGGAGCATCAGGCTGCCTCGTGTGCGCTTGATATTCCGCTCGCTGTGCCGGACCAACGAGAACATGCTCTCGATCGGGTTCGTCGACATCAGCGTCTTTCGGAGCCGCGCGGGCACCTTCAGCCGATGCAGTGTCAACAACTCCTCGAAGGCTTCCATGAGCGAATCCGCCGCCGACTCGTTCTTGGTCCGCAGCCACGCCTCCAGGTCCCGTAGCATCTGCGTGGCCTCGGCGTAGCTCGTCTGTTCCAGCGCCGTGGTGAGCTGGCGATGCGCCTCTTTGCGGTACGGCTTCGCCAGGTGCCGCTGCAGGTTCCGGCTTTTATGAATCGCGCAGCGTTGATGCACCAGCTTCTTGCCGAACCGCTCCCGCAGCGCCTTGCGCAACCCACTCCCGCCATCCGTCACGAAGAGGATCCGCCGGGAGAGCGCCAGGCCACGATGCTCCAGGTCCCTGAACAGCGCCTCGCAGATCTCGTGATTCTCAGAGGAGCCCTGCCAAAATCCCAGGGCCATCTTCTGGCCGCTCACGTCCACGCCCAGGGCGACGAGAAACGCCTCACCACCCCGGTGGATCGTGTCCAGGAACAGCGCGAACGGCGTGAACTCCGACAGAGACCGCTTCTGGAACGCCTTCAGATTCTGGGCCGTCAGCGACACCATTTTCTGGGACACGGCAGACGGTGACACGCCGAAGGCCCGCGCCGCATCGATGACGGTCTCAGTGTATTTCTGCGCAGAGACGCCTCGCAGGATTTTCTCCAACAGTTCTTCGGAGAAGTCCCCTGTGGCGTGCAGCCGCGCATAGGACTTCAGCGGGACCTCGCCCTGTCCCACGTCTCTGAGTCGGGGGCGCGTCACCTTGACCTTCTGGTCTCCGATGTAGGCCGAGCCCGCCTCGTGGGCCCATTTCTGCAGATCGGGATGGGTCGGGTAGTAGTCGGGGCCCGCCAGCTCTTCCCGCTCGATCAGCATAATGCTCTCGGCCACCATGCGCCCCATCTCCAGCATCACCGCGTCCAGCGCCTGTTTGCCCGAGCGGATCACGCGGACCAGGGTCCCCAACATCCTGTCCTGGCCCGAGATCGCCCGCAATCCTGCCATGGCATGCTTCCGTTGCCTCGTGTCTTGTCTCATCGGTGGCTCCTTTCGTGTTTGTTCCCGTGGAGTATTCCACGGAGGGAGCCACTCATTCAGAATTCAACGGACTTCAGCATAACCTCAAATATCTAACCCGTTGCTCAAATGAACGTCAGAAAAACTCCGCATCTGAGCTGTAGTGTTAATCACGCAAAGGACCACCCCCATGATCATACGAATTGCCTTGATGCTGATAGCCGTCTGCGCCTTTGCCACCGCTGCTAGGGCAGGGCAAGAAGACTTCTCGATGCCTCCACCCTCAGTGCTGGGCGTGGCGGGATTGAACCTTTGGGCGACTCATTACTATGTTCATGTGGCAGCGGAGACACCAACGGGATTTCCTCTGCGAGATAAATTTGGGAATGCGCTCACAGGCAATTTGTCACCGAAAGATTGGTGCCGAGGTGCGATTGAGGGCACTATCCAAGTCGGTTCCGCTGGCCGTCTAAAGACTCTTAACTATGCCGGCGCTAGGGGTAAGGTGCAGGTTGACTGTGCTGCCACGCTAAAGATAGATCCGAAGACTAAGCCATGGATTTCGTCGGTCGGCAAATCCTTCTTCTCCTCTGCCAAAGGGCCTTTCGGTGATGGCGTTGGAGGGTTCGTGCTTGTGCAATACCGAACCATCGCCGTTGACCCAACTCAGATTCCATTTGGCACGGCATTGTATATCCCTAAGGCCAGGGGAGTTGAGATTACGATTGTTCCTGGCGTAACAGTTCGGCATGATGGCTACTTTTTTGCCGCTGATACTGGTGGCGCGATCAAAGGACATCACATAGATGTTTTCTGCGGAGCAAGCTCCCTGAACTGCTTTCCGTCGTTCATCACAAGCGACGAGAAAATGGGGTTCGAGGCTTCTATCGTCACGGATGAGACATTAGTATCGAAGCTGAAGGGTTATCATAAGCCGTGACCGCTGACTTCTTCATCGAACCGACTTAGTCGGTCCCGCATTTTGTGCCATTATGCGGGGCGCTGTAGGCATAATTCGCCTTGAATGGAAATGAGGATGCCTGAGATGTAAATGTTTCAGGGTGAGAAAATTGTCGCATACTGAAACATGCCAGGCTGTGGGCTCCAGTCGCAGAATTCATCCATCACCTGGGAATTGTGAATAGATCTTTTTTCGGTGGAAGTGTTGATCGGGGCTACTTCCAGTTATAAAGACACCGAGGGAGGTGTATGAATAAATCTGGCGGTGGGGCATGGAGGATGCCAGGTTATACGAGAATTCAAGGTGGAGGCGGTGAAGCTGATCCAGGAAAGCGGGGAGGCTGTGACATGAGCGGTACACGTTTTGAGCGTGCACGGACACTGCTACGCCTGTGCCCGACCCTTTCCCGGCGGTGGCTGTCCATTTAAGCCTCCGAGATCGCTGACGGGTCCGCTCCACAATGCTGCGCGGACAACCACACGGACAACCCCTCATCCTCAATCGAGCCCCCATGCTGTCATTGACCTGCCCGGGTAAATTTGGTCCAGGGTGAATGTTAGACTGGACCGTAACCAGGGAGGTCAGTCATCGACACGCTGGAGATGGGCTTTCAGCGACGATTAGCGTAACTACGTATGGCCGCCAGCGGCCAAGTGAAACGGAAATGTTGCGATTTATTGGGAATTCTTCGCATTCGTTGGTGATTTGCTGTTTTGAGGGGAAAGGCCGCTAACCCTTTAAAAAAGCGAGGGAAATCACCTGTTTTTTGTCGGCCCTTCTAAGGCGAGGGTCGCTGGTTCGATTCCAGCCGGGCGCACCATTTAATCAACAGGTTACGTGCGCCATCCTTTTTACGTTTGGCCACTGGCGGCCACGCTGGCGGCCAAATTTCTCCTTTTCGCGCCTCAAATCCTCGACGACGTACCCCTGAAACGTGGGTCTCGATTAAACCAATTCTACTGCTCGGTCTCCCAAAGGCGGGGTGCTTTCCCATGGGGAAAGGGGTATTCTCCGCCCCATGCTGGCTCCCGAAGATCACGCGCGCAAACACATCGGCAAGGCGCCCGTTGCAACGAAAGTCGTGCGAGCACTTTTCCGCGCGTCGGAATGAAAGTAATGGAGATGTTAACGAGAGATTTCATTAACCTAGCCCAAAGAGGGAGCCCGGGGTTTCGCTCGTGAGCTCAGAAGTTTCAAATCCCTTCAGTACTGGTGGTGGCGGACAGCTTTTCGAAGCGAAAGTGCAAGCTAGCTTTCTGCTTCATCTGCTCATTGGCGGACACGTTCCGTATCTTCCGGGCGGCAACGTCCAATCTGTTCGACTTCAAGCCAGACAGGCGGGTTTTTGTACTGACGACGTGGTCGTCAGAATTCAGACGGAATTAGGTGCAGAGCATCGACTCCTTGCACAAGTCAAACATCATGTTTCGATTACTGCCAAGAACGTACCCTTCTGTGATTCACTTGGAAGTGCATGGTCAGACTTCAATAACCCGAAGCTATTCACCCAGGGCCTGGATGTGGTCGTTCTTATCACTGGCCCCCAGTCTGACCAAACGTTGCAGCATGTCCGTCCTCTGCTGGATTGGGCGCGAACGTCTGCATCCAGTGCAGAGTTCGTTGGGAAGGTAGCCACGGCGCAGTTTAGTTCTGCCAAAAAGCGCGCCTATCTTCAGGTCTTTAGGGATGTTCTCGTAAAAGTAACCGGTGCAACTCCGGATGAAGATATCTTCTGGAGGTTTTTGAAGCATCTGTATCTTCTGCCCTACGACTTCGACGTGGAAGGCAGTCCTCATGAAACGGCAATCTTGACGATGCTCGATAGGGCTCGTAGCGGAGCGTGTCAATGACATTGAGACACCGGGTTGTATGAAATTACTGTCGAAGGATCGGACGATAGCGAGGTGGTCTCCTGTTTGGGTGGATTGATCCAGGCCGCGGTTGGCAGCCTGGGCGGTTGAGGGGCTCTTCCCTTGAAACGTTTGGGGTGGGCCAGGAACGCGACGTTGAGGGTTTCAGCGCGTTGCGCGAAGAGGGCGTGTGCACGGCCGTCATGCACGCTCTCTGGGGTCATCAACCCGATACCTGAGTGGCGATGGGTGCCGTTGTCCCACGGGAAGCAGCGCTGGCAGTGGGCGCGGGCGTCTTCGAGGCTGCCGAAACGCTCGGGGAAGTCGGGACGATATTTGAGTGTTTTGAATTGTGCCTCGGAGTACGGATTGTCATCGGAGACGTGGGGCCGGCTGTGGGTCTTGGCGACCTCCAGATCGACCAGTAAGGCGGCCACCGGTTTGCTGCGCATGCTGGAGCCGCGATCGGCGTGCAGGGTGAGCGTCCCCGGCGCGATGTGCTGTATGGCCACGGTCTCGGCGATCAGCTGTTCGGCCAGTTGTGCGGATTCACGCAGGGCGATCATCCCGCCCACCACGTAGCGGCTGAAGATATCGAGGATCACGTACAGGTGCTAGCCGCTCCAGTTGACCGGGCCTTTGAGTTTCGTGATATCCCAGCTCCAGACCTCGTTGGGCTGCACCGCGAGCAGCTCCGGTTTGACGTACGCTGGATGGACGCACTGATTGCGCCGCTCGCGGGACTGCCCTGAGACCGCCAGCAGGCGGTACATGGTCCGGACCGAGCCCAGGTAGCGCCCCTCATCGAGCAGTCGCGCGTAGACGGCACGCGGGGCGCAGTCGGCAAAGCGGTCGCTATACAGCACCTCGCGCAGGGCCTGCCGCTCGAGCTCGCTCAAGGCAAGCGGCGCGCGAGGCCGGGGTGTGGGTGGCCACAGCGGGCTGAGCCGGTGCCGACGCCGGGCGTGATCGCGATAGATTCCGGCCCGGTTGATATGCAACGCGACGCACGCGGGGGCCAGTCCGATTTCGGGCGCCAATACATGGAGCGCGCTCATCAGGATGTCTCCTCCGGATCCTCGGCCGTGGGCAGCCCGAGTACGGTGCAGAGTTTTTTTTGGACATCGATGATGGTCTGGGCGGTCGCCAGCTTGCGGCGCAGCCGCGCGTTCTCCTTGGTGAGCGTGGCAACGTGCCGGGCTTCGGCGAGGGTGGGGTCGGCGTTGCGCCCGCGCTTCTGCGGTTCAAGCCCCGCGCGTTCGGTCGCCGCGCGTTGCTTGCGCCACGTGGCCAGCTGTGAGGAGTAGATGCCTTCGCGACGCAACAGCGCCCCGATCTCGCCGACTTCGGTACAGCGGTCCGCGGCGGCCAGGATGCGACGCTTTTCGTGACTGGAGAACTGTCGCCGTTTCGCGGTGGCCGCCACTTCCGGATCGGGCGTTAGCGGCGCGAGGACAGAATGCGGGGCCTGCATTGATACGTTCATCTGAGAAACAGCCATGATTCACACCTGCCTTTCTACTCTAATTAATCAGAGGGAGGTGTCTCACGTCATATTGGCACAGGGGGCGGCACTCCCAACTGGAGATGTATATTCTCATATTTGTTAAATGCACTAAGAACGGCGCGCAGCTCATGAAATACGGCATGACCATCAAATACCGCCACCAATATGCCGACAGCAGCCACCCCCTGGTCATCCGGCAAAACTGTATATAGCAAAGATCCTGAATCGCCCTTGGCGGCTTTCATGGGGAGGACAAAAACATGATTTATAATTGCCCAATCATTTGATGGTCCAATGCCACCGATCCGGAACCGAGCATATAAATCAGGCTCTTGCCCAGTCACGACTCCAGGGAGTTTTCTCGAATACATTTCATAAGAACCATTGTCTTGAGGGTCCTGTAATTCTCGCACTGGTTTCCCATCATGCGTCTGAACAGTAGCGCCCGCAGGAAGAGGCACTTTACAAATTGCCGCGTCAAGATTGTCTGAAGAGCTTGTTATAGACATATCACCGCGCTTAATTGAAAGAACGCTAGGGTGCTGTCCGACTATAGGCGGCATAGCCTGAATATTAATTGGCAGGGCAATGCCACTCCCATCGGGGTCTAAAACATGTCCACACGTCAGAACGTATCCGGTCTGATCCATTAATTTTCAAATACAAGCCCTGCAGTGCCGGCTTCGTTGCCTACCACAATTTCATCACCACTCATCGGTCCCGAAGCCAACGATATCTTCCCTGTTTCATGAATATCCGTTTTGATATGCGCGGAAGGATGTGGTGTGCCATCAGGGCGAATAAGGGGTAATCGTGGCGGTATCATATCGCCAGCAAGTTGTTTGATTGGGCGCTTTTTTGAGACATAGAATCTCAACGCCAGATCGTTCGTTTTGATCCCATCCTTGTGACGAAATCCGATGGCGACGCCTTGTACATTTGGATCACGAAGGAATGTGGAGGCGAAGCTGTCTCTCGTTCTCATGAATTCCTGATGTCTTTTCCAAGATACGCGTGGCAATTGCTGACCCTCTCGATTTCCTCCTGCTGCCGGTCGTATGCCATTTCCGTCAGGCATCTCCATCTCCTCTCATGCGATGCACTAGGAATAATATTTCAAGTTGCGGGTGGTCTCCTCTCCCGGTTTTGGGTCAGTTCTTCTTCGCAGCTCCCCTGAGGGCTTCCACCGTAAGATCAAGCCCAAAGGCCCAAAAGAACAGCGTTGAAAATTCCGTAAATGTGCCGACAAACGTATTCAGCTGGAGACCGTAGCCCGCCACGATCAGCAACAGACCTAGAGTCAGTGACTGTACGCACTTGTCCTTTTTCAACTCTGCTTCAAGTGTAACGGACGTAGGCTGCGTGGGCGACGCTGTGAAAAGTGTCTGGAAACGCGTGCGCACATAGTAACCGGGGGCTGCCGGGCCGCTGGTGTAACCCAGAAAGGTCGGCGCGATGAATGGAACGGCTTGCGCACGAGCACCGAGGGCAACGGAACCGACTCTCTTCTCCTGTACCGCGGTTCCCACCGCTTCAACGTAATTGTGAGAATCGAGATTTATCTGCACATTTGCGTTGTTGGAGAGCGAGAACTGACCCTGGAGCGCATCCGTCCAGGCTAGATGAACGTCGTTGAGATGCGTGGCCATTTCCCCTAAATCAGGCGAATCGACTGTTGAATCCAAGAATGCGATGAACGCGTTTACCTCGGTCGGCAGTGCGGCGAATCTATTGGAATCCCAGTTCGGCAAATTCGCTGTGTTGATCGAAGCCTGTGCGGTAGACAGTTCGGTCTGGATCGTCTGTTTTAAAAAATCCACGAACTGGCGGACCAAAAGTTGTTCAGATCTGACATCGCTGAGCGCTTGCTGAATCTGTTCGGGCGTTCCCACTAAAGTGTTGGCACTGATCTTCATCAGCGATGCCGCTAGATCTTGCGCTGGTTTGGCGAGGGCCGCAGATACAGCCTGTGAAATCCCGTTGGGGTTGCTTCGAAGGGCGTTCAGGATTTGATTCTCGGTGCTCTGCCAGTCAAGGGCGGCTTGCAATACTGCATTTCCGAGATTCATGACAGCCTGGCGGCGTTGCGATTCGGCCTGTGTCAGGTCGTCGCGCTCGATCAACGCTCCGACTTCAGCTACTACGGTACGGGCCTCTAGAATCGCTGTGCTCACGGCTGCCGGCACCGGCCAATCGAGGTTCGTGATATCGCGCAGTTTGTCGAGCGCGTCCAACTGGTCCTGGTGCCGCTTGGTTAAGTCCTGGAGTGCCTTCCGCCAGACGGGGTCGAGCGCAGCTTTGGCATTGTTGATGTCGGTCGGGTTCGTACTGGTTAACGCCGCATTTAATTGGTTCAGCAGCGGGCGATAGGTGATTGCAAAAACAGGGTCCGCGTGCAGCACCTCCTCCGCGGCAACGCGCTCTACGAGCTTGCACGCATCCAGCCGCGCCTGGTCCAATTCAAGCCGATTTTGCAGCCATACCTTTAATAAATAACTGCAAAATAGGCCGAAGGCAATGGTGAGGCCGATGTAGAGCCAGTGGACGTGACTATGAACTTCGAAGTCAAACGTACCGAGAGGATCAATCAACTCAGCTGACTCGATTTTCATAGTACCGGTGGCGGTGCCGACGTCAAAATCTTTCGCGAGTGAGTACTCGATCTTTTTGTGTTCACCGGCCTTGATGTCGCTCGGCGGATTCAAAAGTTGCAACATTCCGCCGATCGGTCGTATCCCAATGGAAGCGTTCCCGACCTTATCGATAATCAGGTTTGACAGGTTCGACTTTTTTGAAACTTCATGAAGGAACAACTCGGGATGTGTATCTTCCGCCACCCCGATGAACCAGTAGGTGCGGTCTAGGATTAGCTTGGGGATGGCTGCTATCTTCGGCGCCGGGCGAAAGATCTGGACCTTCAGCCGTGGAGCGTCGGCACTTGATTTTGGCTGTAGGTTCAAATAGACCTCGTAGGTGCCTGAGCGAACGAGTTCTTTCTCATCCACCTTGATTTTGATTGCTCGCGGTTTCGGCTCGCCGATCCATTCCGCACTGAACCCCTGTGCAATCTTCCGGTCCCCTCCGAGCGAAACCAATTCTACCTGAGGCGACTCTGCGAGCTGAACAGGCTGCTTGCCCTGTTTGAGTAGAAAGATGACGGAGGAGCATGAAGGGCACAGCTCGGCGGGCGTGGGATCTTCTAGCAAGACCAGTGCCTCTTGGGAGAAAGCCACTGTTGACAAGGATGGCGCTGTTGACAAGAACAGCGCGATAAGAAGAGTGCGACCCAACATGATATAACCCCTCCTCAAGTCTGTAGCGTAAGATCGGCATCGCCAATGGAATGGAAAACAAACGCGAGCGGGTTGCCAGATTTCAGCTTTTGCACACGGAAGTCCGTCATGGCCTGCCCCAGCGAAGTGGCCTGACCGTTGCCGTCGCGTTTCCAAAGTCGGAGCGTTAGGTATTGCGCAAACTCGCAAGCGAAATCTGAAAAGACGACGCATTCGGATCCGACGATTGCACCGGCGCCGGCTGCATTGAAGGCAAGCACAAAATCGTTCACCTTGTCGACGTTCGTGGAGGCAGAACCGCAGGCCATCAGAAGCACCAGTGGTCGCGGTTGATCCCATGCTTCGGCTGCTGCGATGAACTGGTCCGAAATGCTCTCTTCTGTGAGCCAGCTTGCTTTAGGAACCAATACGATGCGCTGGCCGCTGGGTTCGTTTGGAAACTGGGGTGCTCCTGTTTCGAGGTGTCCGAGAATAAGCAGCACGGCCGGCCTTTGCGGAGGCTTCTGCCACAAGAGCTGGATCAATGCCTGCGACTCGATGGGGCCGAGAACCGCAGCAGTGCCTATCTTGGCTTTGAGGTCATCTGACAATTTCTGAGCGCCCGGAACTGAGCAATCGATCGCCATGCGGACTGCTTCATGGTCTGGCAAGCTTGAGATCGTCTTGACAGCATCACCAGCCTGTCCGCCGGCAATGAATTCTTCCACGCGATGGCGGATGCCCCAGAATCCATGGATGCAGTAAACTTTGTCCCGCGGACCGTGCGCGCACGGTTGCGCTATGCCATTTGTGTCGCAGATATGCCCCAGGCAGACATCGCCAGTTCCTGACTCCGGTTTCTCGAAGTCGTAGAGCAGCGTCCACGGAAAAACAAAGCGCTCGTGAATGCGAACCACCTGTATGGTTTCAGCGGAGGTCTGGCGCAGGTTCCCGAGCGACTGCATCAACTCAGAAGTGGTTCGAGCGCTACGGAAGAACGCCTTGTATAATTCATGACCCTTATCCGCCAGCTTGCGGACGACTTCGGCCACGTTCGCAGGCGCGGCCTCGCCCTCCTGGGCAGGTGGATACGCACGCGCAACTGAGTTGTTATTTGGGTCAACCGTCGCCGCCAGCAGGATTGCGCGGATGTCGTCCATCGCGTCCGTGAAGGCTTTATCGCTCAGTGGAACAGTACCGACTCGTGCGCCCTTGATGAACAGCTCGTGTGTATCGGATAGGCCAGAGTTTGCTGCGATCGACACGGCGCGCGGCTGTAAGCTATCGAGATTTGTGAATCGGTCGGTGCGGGAATACTCCAGCACAGCACGTGTCGTGTGGTGATTCCGAGATTCCTCAGATATTGTTATCTCAGCATTGAGAAGAAATGATTGCAACAGTTGATTCCGATAGTAGAGGCAGATTCTGAGACTAGCGGGGCCAGACTCGCGGGGCGCCAGAATCGTAAAATAAACAGGTTCCGATCCCCCGAAGCGGGGAAGAAATGTTGGCTGCACGGAGTCGGAGAGCAACACAAATTCTTTACGTTGGACGGCGATCTCCAGCTCGTGGCCATCCACTTTCTCCGGGTCGGGCAGAAGTGGATCGATGGAGGGAACTGGACCCTCCACGAGGCTGCCGGGGAGGGGATTACCGATATGGACTCGAAGTTGGTAGCGTGCACCCGCTTGCAGTGTATGACTGAATTCAACGGGGGACAGAAACACGTCGGTATCGAGTCGCTCAAGCCCGATATCAACGGTGCGACACTGCTGCGCGGGAAGCTGGTCACGGACATCCTTATCGATGCTAAGGGCTGCCAGGTCGAAACTGATTATCTGAGCTGCTGCACCAGCGGCTCGAATATGGGATTCGGCGTCAATGAGAGGCCTTAGCCCACGGGTTTCCCGGCTGAAATCAACTGAGTTATTATAAACAGTGTCAACGGCTTGTTGTATACGGGCCAGGTTGGCGGAGTGATGCGCGATAACGTCGGACACTTTGGGGATGTCCATTGCGCGAGGCCAACGAGGTTGTACAAACGAGGCCTGCAGCTTCATAGCCTCGCGACGAATTCCCAGTAGTGCATCGCTGATACGGAGGTCATGATTGGCTATCGGGTTCGTGAAAAGCTGCATACCCCCACTCACCCTCCGCTCTGCTGACTTGACCGCCTCGTGAAGCGGCATGTCATGGATGAGCCCATAGAGGATCTCGGGCACGATCTCTCGCGATGGATAAAATGCGGGAGTAATATGCAGGACGGACACTCCTTTGGGAGGTCTCTGTAAGAAGGAACTGCAGTTAATGAACAACCGAGGACGCAGCTCCTCGCGAAGAGAAGAAATCAGGTCGTAAAGCGCTGGGTTTGGCCCGCCCACGATCAGAATATCCCGCGGCATTTTTCGCAGCGCCTCAGCCGGTTCTGCCGTTGAGTCGATGCTCAGTCCGAATTCTCCCATGAGCGGAGATTCGGCAAACCAGGCACTAGTGGAAATACTATCGAGTCCAAACTCGGACGGCTCACCGACAGTGAGAATGCGGAATGGCAACCGGAATCGAGATCTTCGCGTGCGCATTGTCCCGGTGAGACGCACAAGCTGTATGCGATTGAGATTAACTTCTGGACCAAGCGTGGCAGCAAACCATCTCTCCCATACGCGCCACGGTGCAAAATCGGGAATTTGTAGAAAGATAGGGAGCGGTACCGGCCCGGTATTGTGTGGTGGGGTCCGGCTTTCGGAGAGTCGAGCAGTCAGGTCACCAATCAGGCCGATCAACTGCGGTGGAGCGGAAAACGTTTTCGAATGCGTCGCAACACTGAAGCCTGTGGAGCGGTTAAATCCATCGCGATAAAATAATTTAACCGAGCGCGGGCTAAGGGTAATTTCAAGAATTACCCATAAATTTCTAAAATCCGCCATCAAAGCTCACGATCAGTTAGTTTTACTTCGTGTCTTGACGCCAAGTTACCTTCTACCGTAATCCAGGCAACAACGCAATGGTTGCATTTCGGCGTTACACGCTCATGGCCGTGCACTCAAGAATAAAACCCCTCTATCGATTCTAGGCACAAAGGCCGGAAATGCTGCCGTGGATAGGATCCTTCGCAGGATCGAACACCGCGTGCATAGCTAACCTGCTTCTAGAGCACTTACCGATGCATCGAGCCGGGGTCTCCTGGGAGAATGGCGATATTGAATCGTTCAATGGCAAAGTGCGGGAGCAGTTTCTCACCGGGAGCTGTTTTATGCGCTCAAGGAAACCCAAATTCTGACAGAACGCTGGCGGAGGCACTACAACACGGTCCGTCCGCACAGTAGCCTCGGGGGGCAGCCACCCGCTCCCGAAACCATTCAGCTTGCGAGCTGAGGACTAACATGGTAGGTGGTACAAAAACTCCCGGCTGGTCACTCGTGGAAGGCTACGACTGGACCAGGACAATAAGGTTGGGTTTAATATTGCTCAAAATGGGTATCCCCTTCACACCCCCGCTACCCGTCCGCCGGAAATAATGGGAAAGTCGCTGCCCGTGACGGCAAGAATCCGCGTTATTACACCCTTCTTGCCCAGGAAATCTTTCCCGTAATCGAAATCAGTGCAGGACGCCAAGTCGATCTCGTCTTTACTCGCGGAATATCAATGCCTTAGCGACACTCCCATTTTCAGAGAATGGTCCCGGTACCTTGCTGCCTGCAGATCCGACATGTTTCTGAACCCCATGGTGCGCTATCTCATCATATCCTTGTCTGGTGCGCAGATTGGCATCCTGTGTGAGGGATGGGGGTCCCATCCTGTCTTACCGGAATCGAAGGAGTTCGTGCCCCAACAGCTGGACTTTCTCGACGACGGGGAAGCGCGGAAACAACTTGATGACGGGAAAAATTGAGGACGAAATCAGGTTGAAAATCGAGCCCTTCCGTTAAGAACGTGAGGCTACCTTGCCATTGTGGCCCGCTCGCCCCTCCTCCAGCGTTTCCTGCCTTGGTGCCACGAAATCATCCCACAAGATCGTCGCGAGTGGGTTGTCCGGTGGCCTGAGCCATCTTCTTTATTTTCATATGTCATTCGCTTCTAAGGATCGAGCCATCAATCGCATGAAATTGGCTGTCCGTCGGCCCTCTCCTTCTGGATTGGCGCCCTATATTCCGTTCTAGCCGCCGTTGGATGCCATCACCGTTCCGTGCAGGAAAGGAGCCTGATCATGGCCATCGATTACCCCAGCCCATTTCTCACCCTCAAAGAGGCTGCGGCGTTGCTGCGCCTGAGCACGTCGACCCTCTACCAGCGGGCAGACATCCCGCGCCACAAGATTCCGGGATCGATCCAATACCGCTACGACCGGGACGAATTGATCGCCTGGGCCAAGTCAGGCACACCCGCCGTTAGCGAGCGCCTAAAGACGAAGTCCGAGCCATCAGAATCTGCCACGGTGATCACCAAGGAACCTGGGAAGGTTCCTCGTCGCCGCACCTCGCGCTATCGCTAAAGGAGTCATTCCGCCATGCAGACCCGCCCCTTGAAGCACAGCCCCATCCGCTCAATCACGCCGACAGCTAAGCCCGCCCAAGCTGAGCCACAGATCCGACGTTCGAAGTGCAAAATTCGCCGGCGTCATACGAAGACTCGTGGAATCGCCATTGATCTCGAGTATTGGTTCCGAGGCGAGCGGTACAGACCCACGCTTGGCTACGATCTGAGCGACAATGAAATTGACAAGGCCGCTGCGGAGATGGTCCTCAAGATCCAGGCTGGAGGGTTTCAGGGGGAAGCGGCTCCACGCGGCGGGATGACGATCGCGGACTTTAAGCCGGCGTATCTCGACGAACTGCGCGAACGCCGAGTGGCGGACTTGGTCCGTGCCACCCAGGTCATTGACAACTACCTCGCCGCGCATTTCCCCATGCCCTTGCGAGACATCCGGTACAGCCATGGGCAGGAGTACATTAAATGGCGGCGGGCGGCGAAGTCCCAACCCAGTGATGGCACGATCGCCCGTGAGTGGGCCATCCTCAATTCGATGCTCAATTTCGCCGTGCAAGTCGGGGAACTCGCTGCCAATTCCCTGAGTGGGATCACCGCCCCGGTCAGCGGGGCCCGCGACCGAATGCCGGAGCCCAATGAGCTCTCGACCATTTCACAGCTCGCCACGGAGCGGCTGCGGCGGGCAGCCTGCGTCGCGATGAATACCGGCCTCCGCGCAGAAAAGGTCTGGGTGATTCGACCGAGCATGATCCTACACAAACCGGACGGCCCCTGGCTTGAACTGCCAGCGCCCAGAAGTAAGAAGAAGGGGAACCCCATGCAACTTCCACTCAACCGTCATGCCTATGTGGCCCTCACGGAGGGAAACGAGACGGGGCCTGAGTCCCGGGTCTTCGCTGAATGGGGAGAGCCGGGGGTACTCTCCAAAGCCTGGGCGCGCGCTGCCGACCAAGCTGGCTGCGGAGATCTTCGCTTTCATGATCTGCGACGCTGGTTTTCCTCCACGCTGGAGGACCTCGGGGCGGAGGAGGGCGAAGAAGCCGTGCATAGGGAGGTCGTGAAGCACCTGATGGGCCACCAGGCGTCCGATGTCCTGGAAAAGCATTACCTGGTACGGTCCAAAGGGTGGGCAAAGAAACTGAGGAGAGCGGTTGATCAACTTGCAGATCGGTACGACACGTTTATCCGGTCAGGCATTCAGAGGCAAGCAGTTGACTCTTAATCAGCGGGCCGTAGGCACGGCCCCCCCCATTCAACAACTTACAATCTTCTTCCAAGGTCGGCACTATCTGTGCCGACGCGTTTCCACACGTAGAACGTCTGCATCACTGATGCCGACCTGCCGGCAGACGTCCACGACGGTGGTGCCGTCCTCCGTTAGCCGCAAGGCGGCGAGAATCTGTTTCTCGGTATGTCTGTGCCATCGTCAGGTCCTCCTTGTGTGTGAAGACGCCCACGTCGCAGGCCCGTTCCTTAAACTGCTTCTGGCCTATTTTTCAGGTTTTGGGTCACCACTCAGAGCATCCGGAAGTCAGTACTGCCGTTTCGAGGTTGCCGTGGCGACGATGATTGAAGGGAAGTCTATCTGAGGATCTGCCGAACCTCTTTGAGGAGGATGAAGAGATGCAGTGTAGGGGGTCACGTTGGTGAGGGGAGGAAGTTGAAATGTTCATAGAACCCTCTCGCGGTCTCATCTTTGGCATGGACTGCTAAGGCTCGAAGGCCTGCAATCTCGGCAGCGTGAAGGGTTCGCAGCATGGCATCTTTCAAGAGCCCAGCCCCAAGCCCTTGTCTCTGCCTGCGGTGATCGACAGCCAGCCGTGCGAGCAGCATGAGAGGAATGGAAAGCTTCGCGAGCCCTTTCGTCACTCGCCCTGGTGCATCTTCATAGCTGACTGATCCTGCTGCGAGCGAGTTGATACCCCACGACCGTGCGAGCAGCCAGTCCCACGTAGGTTTGTGCTTCTCCGGTGCGTTGAATTGGTTAATGCGAACCGTTGAAGATAGCGGTTCAGATCCTCGTTGCCACAGTCGAACGCATCAACGGCATGATCTGGCCGCAGTTTTTCGATCTGCCGAATCAACGCTCTTCTGTGGTGACGGTGGGGAGAGGGGCGACATCAAAGAACCCCGGTTCAATTACCAAACGTTGCAGACGTGGGAGGGGACGAGTTGGAGCATCGAGCGCAGCGATAAATGCGGTCCATTCCGATTGACTCAGAACGAAATGGCGGCGATCTGCCAGCGTTTCGTCAGCACGGGAGAGAGCACTTTCAAGAACAAACGCACTCACCGAGCGGCTTGAAGCACGTGCGGCAGCTTCCAACGTTCGCTTCGCTGAGGAGCTTAACCGCAAATCTAGTTTTTCAGTACGAACTGCACGTGCTGACATATTGGTTCCTCTCTCTTGAAAGTAAAGAGAGCCTATGAAGCTGCATGTGTCAAGACAATGTACTGACAAATTACTTTCATGTAATCATGTAGTTACAATCTTTGGTGTGGCAATACCGTAGCCGATCAGGGCCTGACGTGTTGCATGTGGAGTGAGAACTCAAGGGGCCATTCATGGGGTAGGTGCGGACAAATGATGTGCTATCTACACAACCGTCACCGCGTCTTGATGAGGCTCCCCTCTCCCGCTATAGTGGTGCATCATGCGGAAGAAGACTTCGTCTCGTCGCGGGCCACCGGCAGAGGGTGTGGTTGTGGCGTTTCCGGCTCCTGCTCCAGAATTTTCAGCTCTCCTCGCTGCGTGTCGTGCCTTATCAGCCAACGCTATATACACGATGGCCCCGAAGGAATCCGTTGTCCGGGGCTACGACTATTACCAACAGCAGCGGCTGCACCACTACGTCTGGAGCCAGGATCGTGCGAGGCTGACGGCGCAGGTACAGGGGACCCGGCTGTACTCGGTCGTCTTTTCGACTGATGACGGACTGCTCGCCGCCTTCTGCGACTGTCCGGCCTGGGATCCCGACTGGCCCTGCAAACATGTCCTGTGCGCCTGCTTCACCACCAAGAACCTGCTCTCGCCGGAGGCGTTCAGATTGCCTGATCGGCAGCACACCCGGCTGCCCGCGCTCCGGACCGAGCTGCTCGGCGACATGCCGGAACCGAGCGGGAAGCCCGGAACTCCCCCTATTGGAGCCGTCCGCAAGGGACCTGCCTATGAGATCGTCATTGACGCTCGTCAGGCGTACCCGCAGCTCCTCGTCCACCGAAACGGCGTGCCGCTCGCCGGAGGGTGGGCCCCTGCGCCTCCACTCGATTTGGTTTCTTTGCTCACGACGTCCTGGTTCTCGTCCGGGTTGGGGGAAGACCCCTTGCTACACTACCTCAGGGGCCACGACCGGCCCTACCCGATCGTTCTGGAAACCGGCCAGGGGACGACGCCCCTCCGTTGGGACCCGTCGGTCAAGTGCCAGAGCAAGACGGAGATCGACCTGGTCGGCGACCAGATCAGCATCCGCGCCGTATGCCTCGCCGATGGGGTGGCCCTTGCACGGATTGTGCGTTTCAGGACCTTCGTGGCCGATCTAAGCGGCGGACGGCTGCTCTTGTTGGAGGACGAGCGCGGGTGGGCCTCGTTCCGTTCATTGCGGCAACGCTTCAACGAAGTCGATCCGTTCCTCGCTCCCTCTGACGATCTCCAGGAGGGACTCCGCGCGGTCACGTTGCCGGACGGGTCTGGATACGGGCGATGGCAAGGCCTCACCAGCGAGACGGAGTTTGCGGTCTCGCTGGATGAGTTCCGATCTGTCCACATCGATGTGATTCAGAAGCACGCCGAGAACACCTTGCGCGATCTCATCCTGAAGGTAGGAGGGAAGGACATTCCGGGTCAACGCCCTGCACCTCCTTCGGCGGGTGACGCGCCCTCGTACGCGTTGATCCTGACGCCTCCACACGGCCTCCGGGACAATCCGACCGCCCCATGGAGACTGCTGGCGCACTGTCGGATGGGAGCCCTCCGCTCTGTTCCGAGCGTCTCGACCTTTGCGTTCATCTCGGCGTTGGAGCAAGGTCGCGCGGTCTCTGGCCCGTTGCGTGCGCAGAAACGAAAGGCGGTGCTCTACGATACGTTTTTCGAGCTTCTCTCTGTATGCGAAGCCAAGGAGCGAGCCCACCGCATTAAAACGGCCCTCGCACCGGAGTGCTGGCCTCGCGCCGTCAGCGACGAGGCGGCTCATTGGCTCAGGGACCATCTGTCGGTCTATGCCCGATCGGATGCGCGGTTACAGATTCGCGCAGGGCGGTGGGAACTGCAGCCGGTCGACAAGGCTTGCGAAGTCTTGCTGTACCGGATCCCGTTCGAGGTTTTCGGCCCGGAGGTGTTTCGTGGCATGCGGCGCGGCGACGAGATGGCGATCGACGCGCGTCTGCTGTTCCAACGCCTGCCGGATCTCTTGGAGAAGTTGACGGCAGCCGGGATCGAATTGCTGTATGAAGACAAGCCTCTCGCACCCTCTCGGTGGGATTGCGCTGTGCATGTGGGGCGCGGAGACCAGGAAGAGGCAGGGATCGACTGGTTTGAAATCCGTCCGGAGATCCGCTGCGACGGCGTGGTGCTGGACGAGGCGGAGTGGCGGGCGGCCCTCCAGCAGGGCGGACTGATCGATACCGAGCGCGGCCTGAGGGTCCTGGATGCCCCCACCCTGGAGCGGCTGCGCGCGATCCTCGGCCTCACGGGGGACGCGCCGGCGGATCGGGACACGGCGCGGATCGTGCGTGTGCCCCGGCTACAGATTCTCGACTGGCTGGNNGGCTGGCGCTGCGCGAGCAGGGGATCACGGTCTCGCTGCCGGCCGAAGACGAGGCCGTGCTTGCCCGCCTTCTTGGATTCACGCGAATCGCCTCGCTGCCATTACCGAAGCGCGTGCACGCGACCCTCCGCCCCTATCAGCAGGACGGCTATGCCTGGCTGGCGTTTCTCTACGAGCACCGCTTCGGCGCGTGTTTGGCGGACGACATGGGATTGGGGAAAACGCTCCAGGCCATCTGCCTGCTGGCCGCCATCAAGGAAGGGCGCATCAAGACGGCTAGGGGGGTGAAGGGCTCTCATCTGGTCGTTGTGCCGACGAGTCTCCTCTTCAACTGGGAGCAAGAACTTGCGCGCTTCGTTCCCGGCTTGACAGTCCGCGTCTACAGCGGCACCGAGCGGAGGCTTGAGGCTGGGGACGGCGACGTGGTCCTGACCACCTACGGGCTGGTCCGCCGGGACATCGACATATTGGAGCGGATGGCGTTTCACGTCATCGTGTTCGACGAAGCGCAGGCGGTGAAGAACATTCAGGCGGACACTACGGGCGCGGCCCGCCGTCTCAGGGGACGGTTTAAAATCGCGCTGACCGGCACCCCGCTCGAAAACCATATCGGGGAGTACTTCTCCGTGATCGATCTCTGTATGCCGGGACTTCTCGGCGAGTACGATCGGTTCAAGGCGAAGGTGAAATCCGTCCAGGGTAGTGCGCTGGAGCGATTGCTTCGCCGAACCAGGCCTTTCATCTTGCGGCGGACCAAGGCTGAGATTCTCCACGACTTGCCGCCGAAGATCGAGAGCGAGGTGTTCCTCGACCTGACCGAGCGGCAAAAGGCGCTCTATCAGCAGACGGTCGCCCAAGTCCGTTCCACGATCGACGAGGCCTACCGCACCAAGACCTCTGGCCAGGCTCAGTTCATCGCGCTGACGGCTATCCTCAAACTCCGGCAGATCTGCCTCTCGCCCCGCCTGCTGACACACCGAGCCGACGAGCCCTCGCCAAAACTCAGTTTCCTGATAGAGCGGCTGCAGGTCTTGCTGGACGAGGGGCACAGTGCCCTGGTCTTCTCGCAGTTCACGAGTTTTCTCGATCTTGTGCAGGAATCCTGCGCCAAGCACGCGCTGCCGCATCACCGGTTGGATGGCTCCACCGCAGCGACTGCGCGCAAGGCCCGCGTGGAGGCGTTTCAGACCGGCGAACAACCGGGCGTGTTTCTGTTGAGCCTCAAGGCGGGGGGGCAGGGACTGAACCTCACTAAAGCGAGCTACGTCTTTCATCTGGACCCCTGGTGGAATCCGGCGGTGGAGAACCAAGCCTCCGACCGCGCCCACCGCATTGGGCAACAGCGAACCGTCTCGATCGTGCGGATTCTCATGCGCCACAGCATCGAGGAGAAAATGATTACGCTCAAGCAGCGGAAACTCGACCTCTACGACGCGGTCATGACCGGCGCGGTGCGCGGCGCCGGGCAGGGCGTGCTGACGAAAGCCGACTTCGAGTTTCTCCTCTCGCCGAGCGCCGGCTGATGGCTGAACGCTGAGAGGCCTCTCCAGGATTTCTCTTAATCTCTCTTCTTCTTAAGCCCATGCCCTTCACGCATGTTAAAATCGATAAGAGCGTTATTGACGGGATCCTCGGCGACCCGCGTGATGCGGCAGTGGTCAAAGCCATCATTGGGATGGCCAACAGCTTGCAGCTTGCGGTCACCGCCGAAGGTGTGGAATCAGCGTCCCAGGTCGACGTGTGTCGAGCCTATGAGTGTCGCTTTATCCAGGGGCATGTGTTTAGCCCGGCGGTGTCGGCTGAGCAGTTTGAGCGGTTGCTGGCTGAGAAGAAGCGCCTGAGTGTCTAGCGGGGCGGTGGGTCTCCTGTATGAACTGGTGAACGTGAGCCACCCATCTGGCCGTGTGGCGCTCCTGTCTGGCGAGGGACTTGGCGGCGGGCTCAGCTTCCAGTGTGGCCCCCGAGCGGGTTGGCAACCTCCTCGGGCACGTTACCGGAGGTTGAGGTGCTTGATCGGTCAGGCCCCAGGTGTTGTGTCGGGAGATTGCATGGCCGGAGGTGCGTGCGGGGCGTGTCCCGTCTTGCCGACCGGATGAACCAGCAGGCGAAGAGAAAGGGAGTGTGGCGACGATGCAGACGACCTCAAGGGCCTATCCGCTGCCCGATATTCTGCCGACGGTGCTGGCGAAGGTGGAGGCGCATCCCCTGCCGATGCTGAAGCAGACGGTGACGCAGATTCTGGCGTTGGCCTCGACGACCACCAGCGACATCGGGGAACTTACACAGACCATTTTGCAGGATCAAGCCTTAACGACCAGGGTGCTCCGCGTGGCCAACAGCGCCATGTATTACCGGGGGCAACAGGAGCCGATCACGACCATCACCCGGGCGTTGGTCCTGATCGGGTGGCGGACCTTACGCGAGTTGGTGGTCGGCACCCAGTTTGCCGATATGGCGCAGCAGCAATTTTCAGAGAATGCGGCGGTGAAGCGGTTGCTGTCGAAGGCGTTGGTCTCCGCGCACCAGGCGGCCGCCTTGAGCCAGGCCCACCGGACGTGGCAGGACGAGGAGTTGTTTGCCAGCACCTTGCTGGCGAGCGTCGGCGAGGTGGCCGTGGCGGCGTTTCTGCCGCAGGTCCATGCCGAGCTTGAGCGGGTTCAGCACACCGAGTCGCTGAGTTGGGAGGCCGCCTACCAGCGGGTGACGGGGTACGGCCCGCACGAGATCACGGCGGCGATCATGGCGCAGTCGCAGTTATCCACGGTGTTGATTAGCGGCCAGCCGGATTGGGAGCGAGAAGCGAACTGGGGCCGTGAGGAGCGACGGAAGGCGCTGGTGGGTCTTGCCAATGGCTTTGCGGCCAATTTGCTGGGCCCGGCTTCCCCGGAAGCGGATCGGGCGTATGACCAGATGGTGACTCGGGCGCAGCAGGCGCTGGAGTTGCCGCCCGATGCGGTGGCGGCGCGGCTTCGATCCGGGGTCCAGCAGGCGTTGATACTCGGCACGGCGTTAGACCTGGATATGGCGTCGTGCCTGTGCGGAGGCGGGGAGGCGGCGGGCCCTCGGGGACACTTACTCGCGTCCTGCCGTCCGGTGGACGCTCCAGCGGTGACCCCCGTCAGCGAGGCCCCCTTGCGGGTCGAGCCCTCGGTGACGAGTGCGTCCGTGTTGCAACTGTTGACCATCTTGAACGAGTTCAGTCTGCATCTGCTGACCACGCCGGACATGAATACCATCATGAGCTATATGCTGGAAGGGCTGCATCGTGGGGCTGGGTTTGATCACGTCGTGCTCTTGCTGCAGACGTCGGATCAATCGCAGCTCCTGCCGCGGCGTGCGATTGGGCCGCAGGCGGAGGCCTTGATGGCCCACTGTCGCTTTTCGATGAAAGCCTTGCCGGGGCCGCTGGCCGCGTGTCTGCAGTCGAAAGCGGCGTGTCGGATTTCTTCGGAAGACGAGCTGCAGGTGTGTCTGCCGTCGGCCATTCGGGAGGGGTTCACGCCTCAATGGATCGCGCTGGGTCCCCTGTGTGTGGGCGGGCGGACGCTGGGGTGTATTTGGGCGGACCGGGGGGGGCAGGATCCCGATACTGAGGAGGTGCAGTGGAGGGCCTTTCAATTGTTTATGGCTCAAGCCAATTTAGGGCTGCTGCGCTTGGTCCGTTGATTTGGGTGGGGCCGTCCGATCGTGACGGGGGCGGTGGCAGTGGGGGGGGGCGACCCGCTTATGGTGTTCGGAGACCGATGTAGTGTTGGTGTGGTGGGCGGCAGCCGATCCGATTGGCGAGGATTGTGACGATGGCATGACATTGTGGGGGCAACTTGATGGAGTATCCTTGGGGTTGGAATGGAGGAGTATAGGCAAGGCCTCCCTGACTACTCGACAGGTGTGAGTTGGTATTGTGTGGAGCCGACGTGGCTCTCGCCCACCAACGACGATATATCTGCTCGGTGCGTGCTGGACAGACGGGTACCGTCAGAGGACTCATCCGATAAAAAATGAGCTATGTCTCACATACCGAAAAGACGTCGACTTGCGAAGCCAAGTCCTCGGTATGGAGCTGGGTCGGAAGAACACACGGTGAGGGAGAGGTTACCTGGTGGGTGTCTGGCGTCAATTAGATTTGAGGGTCGCAATCCTAATTGTCGCTGAACAAGCGGGCGCTCACCCGGGTGGGATGGCTGAGTGGAACACGATGATAGGCGGCCACCAGGCACGTTTAATCAGCCGTCAGACCCAGTTGGCCGGCATCAGCCGGGGCCGCATGTAGTATCCCCAAATCCGTCAGCGCCGAGGATCTGGCACTCATGTGCCGCATGGATGAGTGGCACCTGGAGCACCCGTTCATGGTTGCGCGCATGTTGCGCGACCAACTCAATTGGGAGGGGTTTGATGTTGGACGTACGCACGTTGGCACGTTGATGAAGCGCCAGGGCATTGAGGCGCTGTACAGCAATCCGGGCACCAGCAAGAAACACCCCAGCCATTCAGTGCATTCCTCCCTGCTGCGAAGCCTCGCCATCAACCGGCCCACCAGGGGTGGGTGCTAGATACGACCCGCAGTCCAATGGCCAAAGGGTTTGTGTGCCTGATCGTTGTCGTGGATTGCAGCCAGCTGCAAGAGGTATTCGCAGCAACGGTCGCGGTCACGCTGGAGGTCTGCCATGCGGTCGCTGTGCGGCAAGAGGCGTTCAATCGCCAGGGCCAGTCAGAGATGGTGAATACCGACCACGGCAGCCAGTGTGCCGCGCAGGAGTTCGTGCACGCTGTCAAAGGTCGGGGGTACCTTCAACATGGACGGGCGCGGAGCCTGGGGGGACCATGGGGTCGTCGAGCGATTGTGGCAATCGGTGAAATCCGAGCGGGTGTAGGTGCATGCTCATGATTCAGTCACTGAAGCCTGGCAGTCGATCATGCCATACATGGATTGGTGCAATTGATCCAGGCCACATTCGAGCCTGAACAAGAACACACTTGATGAGGCGTAGGCTGCGATGCTAGCGACGGTAAAGCTGGCAGCGTGAGAATCAACAGAGATTCTACTTAAAATATTCAGGTTGCTGTTCAGACAGTCGGGGCCGCTTCTGAGGGGAATTTATGTGATCGTAGTTGAAGACCGCCTATGAACCGCCTATGGAAGGTGGGGTTGGCTAGAGGGAATTTTATAACTGCTTGAAAATTTGGAGCGGGAAACGGGATTTGAACCCGCGACCCTCGCCTTGGCAAGGCGATGCTCTACCACTGAGCTATTCCCGCTCGAGGAATAGTCACCGAGTCATCAATATAATGTTGAGAGAGGAGACCTGTCAAGAAAAGACAACGTAGGAATCATTTTTGATGCCCACCTTCTAAAGATTTCATGAGTTCCAGCTTGCTATCCCAATCCAACCTCCATAGAGTATTTCTCTCATATAATACGGACCTTTTAAAACTCTCTGGGTAATGTCCTTGAGTATTTTATAATTAATTGTTGTAGGAAAATTTAAAAATTTCTCCAGGAAAATCAGTTAGAAAGAGTAATCAAGGTGAATTGTTGTATGAGTAGATTAATAAACGTTACCTTTTGGTAATCTTTATTCATAATTTCACAAGCATATGTTTTTATATTGATTTTTTATTGAAATGAGTTACGTTAGAAAATGTTGATACCATACGGTAACATTAAATAATTCTTAAAATTAATTTAACAATTTTTAATTCATTATATATCAATAAGTTAAACAATTAATTACGGTAAGTTCTTGTTGGTTTAAATTTTGCATCCATATTGAATTCAGCGATTATATTTTTCTCTGATTAGGTAAATGGTAATTGTGAAAAATCAAAGTCAGGATAATTCTGGTAAGAAGATGTACGAAATTTTTCCACAAATGATGGGGCACGGAAGGAGGTGCTTAGGTTTTTTCAGGAGAGGTTGGATTCGCACTCTTGCTGGCAAGTAAGCCAGTTCATTATCCATTGAGGAGGTGTTGGAATGCTTCTTTCACGTCGGCAATTTTTGAAGGTGACAGCTGGGACGGTCGCCGCCGCCGCCATCGCCGATAAGGCGTTGGCCCTTACGGCGTTGCAGCCGGTCATTGAGGTGGGCAATCCCCTCGGTGAGTACCCGGATCGGTCGTGGGAGCGGGTGTATCACGATCAGTATCGTTATGATTCCTCGTTTACCTGGTGTTGTTCCCCGAATGACACACATGCCTGCCGCATTCGTGCGTTCGTACGCAACGGTGTGGTCATGCGGGTCGAGCAGAACTATGATCACCAAACCTATGAAGACCTCTACGGTAACCGAGGAACCTTCGCGCACAATCCTCGGATGTGCTTGAAGGGTTTCACCTTTCATCGCCGCGTCTATGGACCTTATCGGTTAAAAGGCCCCTTGATGCGCAAAGGGTGGAAAGAGTGGATGGATGCTGGCTCTCCCGAGCTGACACCAGAAGTGAAGCGGAAATTTAAGTTCGATGCCCGGATGTTGGACGATTTGATGCGGGTATCTTGGGATACGGCCTTCACCTATGTCGCCAAGGCGATGATCATCATCGCGACGCGGTACAGCGGTGAGGCCGGGGCGCGGAGGTTGCGCGAGCAGGGCTATGCGCCGGAAATGATTGAAATGATGAAGGGCGCGGGAACGCGTTGCTTCAAGCATCGTGCGGGTATGCCAGTGTTGGGCATCATCGGCAAGATGATGAATACGCGTTTGAACGGAGGCGTTGATACCTTACTGGATGCCTGGATCCGCAAGGTGGGCCCCGATCAGGCGCAGGGTGGCCGGTATTGGTCCAACTACACCTGGCACGGAGACCAGAACCCCGCTCACCCATTCTGGAGTGGGGCGCAGGGATCCGACGTGGACCTGTCGGATATGCGCTTCAGCAAGTTGAATACCAGCTGGGGAAAGAATTTCGTCGAAAACAAGATGCCGGAAGCGCACTGGAAATTAGAGTCGATCGAGCGCGGGGGCCGGATCGTGGTCATCACTCCAGAGTACAATCCCACTGCGTATCGGGCTGACTACTGGATGCCTGTGCGGCCGGAGTCGGACGGAGCCTTGTTCTGCGGCGCGATGAAAATCATCATCGACGAGAATATGCATGACACTGATTTCTTGAAGAATTTCACGGACAGTCCGTTGCTCGTTCGGACGGATACTTTGCAGTATCTCGATCCGCGGGATGTGGTGAAAGACTATAAGTTCCCCGACTTCTCGAATACCTATTCTGGCAAGGTGCAAACCATGAAGCCAGAAGTCATCGAGCGGTTAGGTGGGTTCATGGTGTGGGACTTGGCCAAGAACCAGGCAGCACCTATCCATCGTGAGCTTGTCGGTTGGCACTTTGCCAATAGCGGGATCGATGCGGCCCTCACTGGTAGCTATCGAGTGAAATTGCTCAATGGCCGTGAAGTGGACGTCATGCCGATTTGGCAGATGTACTTGGTGCATTTCCAGGACTACGACCTGGACACCACCCATCAGATCAACCGTTGCCCGAAGGACTTGATTGTTCGCTGGGCGCGGGATTCAGGGACGGTCAAGCCAGCCGCGATTCACAACGGCGAAGGGACGTGTCACTACTTCCATCAGACCGTTATCGCTCGTGCAGCGGCCATGGTGCTGATCATCACCGGCAACGTGGGTAAGTTCGGAACAGGACAGCATACGTGGGCCGGTAACTACAAAGCGGGAACTTGGACCGCGACCCCTTGGTCCGGAGGTGGATTGGGCGTACACACGGGTGAGGATCCCTTCAATATCAACACAGATCCAAACGCGCACGGCAAGGAAATCAAGGTCAAGTCGTACTACTACGGCGAAGAGGTCGGATACTGGAACCACGGCGATACGGCCTTGATTGTGAATACCCCAAAGTATGGACGGAAGGTCTTCACAGGAAAGACCCATATGCCGAGCCCGAGCAAGGTGCGTTGGGTGACCAACGTCAACGTGCTCAACAACGCCAAGCACCACTATGACATGGTGAAGAACGTCGATCCGAACATCGAAATGATCGTCACGCAGGACATCGAGATGACCTCGGATATCAACCATGCCGACGTGGCTTTTGCCTGTAATTCCTGGATGGAGTTCACCTACCCAGAAATGACCGTCACGGTGTCGAATCCGTGGGTGCAGGTCTGGAAGGGTGGAATTCGTCCCTTGTACGACACGCGCAATGACGCAGACACCTTCGCTGGTGTCGCGGCAAAGCTGTCTGACATGACGGGCGACGAGCGGATGAAGCACTATTTCAAATTCGTCTACGACAACCGTGTGGACGTCTATGTGCAGCGTCTGCTGGACGCCTCGAGTACCTTCTACGGATACAATGCCGATACGATGTTGAAGTCCGAGAAGGGTTGGATGGTCATGACGCGGACTTATCCACGGCATCCATTCTGGGAAGAAACCAACGAGAGCAAGCCAATGTGGACCCGGTCGGGTCGGTATGAGAACTACCGGATCGAGCCGGAAGCGATTGAGTATGGCGAAAACTTCGTCGTCCACCGCGAGGGGACGGAAGCTACGCCGTATCTGCCGAACGCGATCTTCTCGACGAATCCGTACATCCGCCCGGATGACTATGGGATTCCCATCACGGCGCAACACCATGATGACAAGACGGTCCGGAACATCAAGCTCCCGTGGGCGGACATCAAGCGACACAGCAATCCGCTCTGGGAGAAGGGGTACCAGTTCTACTGCGTCACCCCGAAGACCCGGCATCGTGTGCATAGCCAGTGGTCGGTGAACGATTGGGTGCAGATTTATGAATCGAACTTTGGCGATCCGTACCGGATGGATAAACGGACGCCAGGGGTCGGGGAACACCAGTTGCACATCAATCCACAGGCGGCGAAGGATCGGGGCATCAACGACGGCGACTACGTCTATGTCGACGGCAACCCGGTGGACCGGCCGTACCGCGGCTGGAAGCCCTCGGATCCGTTCTACAAGGTGGCGCGGTTAATGATCCGAGCCAAGTACAATCCGGCCTATCCGTACCACGTGACGATGGCGAAGCATGCCCCGTACGTGTCGACGGCCAAGTCGGTCAAAGGGCATGAAACGCGGCCGGACGGGCGCGCGATTGCGGTGGATACCGGGTATCAGTCGAACTTCCGGTATGGCGCCCAGCAGTCGTTTACGCGCAACTGGCTCATGCCGATGCACCAGACGGACTCCTTGCCGGCCAAACATGCGATTGGTTGGAAGTTCAAGTTCGGCTACGGCATCGATCACCATGGAATCAACACGGTGCCGAAGGAATGTTTGATCCGTATCACCAAGGCGGAAGACGGTGGCATCGGGGCCCGCGGGCCGTGGGAACCTGTCAGAACCGGGTTCACGCCTGGCCAAGAGAATGAGTTCATGATTAAGTGGCTCAAGGGTGAGCATATCAAGATCAAGGTGTAAGCCTGCGGGAGGTGGTGTGGTCGCTTCGGCCACGCCCCCTCCAGTGCACCAATTGTCATGGGGCCTTATCGTAAGGAGGATGTACAATGCCGGAAGTCTATAATTGGCAACTGGGACGGAAGATGCTGTATCCCTATGAGGAGCGGCATCCGAAGTGGCAGTTTGCGTTCGTATTCAATATCAACCGCTGTCTCGCGTGCCAGACTTGTTCGATGGCGGATAAGTCGACCTGGCTGTTCTCCAAGGGCCAGGAATATATGTGGTGGAATAACGTAGAGACCAAGCCGTATGGCGGGTATCCTCAGTTCTATGATGTGAAGATCACCCAGTTGATCGAGCAGGTCAATCCAGGTGGCCAGGTGTGGAACGTGCGTGTGGGGCGTAAACACCATGCGCCATACGGTGTGTTCGAGGGGATGACCATTTTCGACGCCGGCGCCAAAGTCGGCCAGGCGGCGATCGGGTACATCCCAACCGACCAGGAATGGCGGTTCGTGAACATTTACGAGGACACCCCCACCTCGATGCGCGCCCTCGTGGAAGGCATCGACAAGTCTGGGTTCTCGCGCGACGAACCTTGGAAGATGACCGGGAGCAGTCTTCCAGAGCACGAGACGTTCTTTTTCTATCTGCAGCGGATCTGTAACCACTGCACGTATCCTGGTTGTTTGGCGGCCTGCCCGCGAAAGGCGATCTACAAACGACCGGAAGACGGCATTGTGCTGATCGACCAAAACCGGTGCCGGGGCTACAAGAAGTGTGTGGAGCAGTGCCCGTTTAAGAAGCCGATGTACCGGGGCACGACCCGGGTGTCGGAGAAGTGTATCGCGTGCTATCCCCGAATTGAGGGAAAAGACCCCTTGACCGGCGGCGAACCGATGGAAACCCGCTGTATGGCAGCTTGCGTGGGCAAGATCCGCATGCAGAGCTTGGTCAAGATCGGCGAGGATGGCCTCTGGGCGGAAGATCGGTGGCATCCCCTGTACTACACCATTCGGGTCGAGCAGGTGGCCTTGCCGCTGTATCCACAGTGGGGCACAGAGCCTAACGGGTTCTACATTCCGCCGCGGCATGCACCGCGTGGCTACAATCGGCAGATGTTTGGGCCGGGCGTAGACAACGCGATTGAGAAGTATCTCGTGCCCAGCCGTGAGCTCCTCGCGGTCTTGCAGCTGTGGCGCGCCAGCCAGCAGATCATCTTCCGCTATGACGTGATCCCTGGGCCGAAAGTGTTTGAGACCCAGATCCATGGCAAGCGGTTCGAGATGTATAACGACACCGTGTTGGGCTTTAACAAGTCCGGCAAGGAAGTCGCTCGCATTCAGGTCGAAGAGCCGATCTACATTCGGCCGGCCGAACGTGTGAACTGGCTGTAAGCAACGCCAGGTAGGTTTCAAAGGAGGGGCTGGCAACTGTCAGCCCCTCTTTTGTTTCTAGGAGCCTGTCCGAGATTGAGAGATCTGCAGCATGTGTCCCCTTATTTTATCGCCAGCTCACGGATAGACGGCCAGGGATTCTCTTAATCTTCTGGTTCCGTGGCTCCCTCTCTTCACTCCGCTCATACTCTGCAGACCTATGGCGCTGGTCGGCGGCGGGTGGTCCTCCAGAGCTTCAGCACGTTGTGGGTCGCACAGATCAGCGCCCATTCGCCGCGGACGTGGGGATGGCCCCGCAATAAGAACTGCCGGAACCCGCGTCCCTGCTTGATCTGACCGAAGACCGGCTCGACCGTGACTTTCCGTTTGGCGTACAGGCGTCGCCCCGCGCTTCGTGCGCAGCGTGAGGCGCATGCGGTCCGCGACCGAGAGCCCCAGGGGAATCCGGCCGCGCGGGGCCACCGGGCGTGTCCGTTCATGCGGCGGCCGATCTGGAGGGATCAGGGGCATGCAGCCCAACGCGGTGAGGACGTGGACATTGTGTTCACTATAGTAGCCGGCGTCCAGGCTGGCGGTCTTGGGGACCTGGCCCGTATTGGCGATGGCCTGTTGTAGCAGCGGCTGCGTTTGCTGTTTGTCATTCGGGGCTTGTGTCACATCGGCGGCGATGACGATTTGTGCCGTCGCATCGACCACTGCTTGGCAAGTATACGCTTGCACGAAGCTCTCCTTGTCGCCCGAGGCTGGCATGATCCGGCTTTCCGGGTCGGTGAAGTTCCGTTGGGCCGTGGGCGCCGGGACCGCGGCTGCGGTTTCGGCCCAGGGCGGGGTCCCCTCCAGCGCTCGCGCCTCGCGGGCCTCCTGCTCCAAGGCGGCCTTGGCCTCGCAGATTTTCCGTAGGCGCCCTTCCCGGAAGGCCAGGTCTCCCGGCAGTTCGTCCCCGGTCCGGTCCCTCCCATACCGTGCGTCGTCCAGGGCATCGGCTTCGGTGGCCTGTTGCAGCAAGACGTCCACCTCCGCTTGCAACCGGACCTCCTCCTTCACCATGCGGTCGTAGCTCATCGCCTTGTGCTTCTGGCCTTGGCCTTGAGTTTCGTGCCGTCCAGGACAATGTGTCCCAGTGTGACCAGTCCTGCGTGCTGACAGAGCCGGAGCACCTGGACGAACAGCCCGCGGAGCGCCGCCAGATGCTGCTTGCGGAAATCACTGATGGTCCGGAAATCCGGCGTGGTGTTCGCCGCCAGCACCCGGAAGGCGATGTCCTCGTGCAGACGGCGGGCGACCTGTCGCGAGGCCGGCACGCCCACGGCGTAAGCATAGAGGGACGGCAACCAACATCCGGGGATCATAGGGGACCGTGCCCCGCGTCAGACCGCCATAGGTGTTGAGGAGGGGGTGCAAGTCCAGCTCCTCCACCAGATCCGCCACAAAGTAGGCCAAGTGGTCCGCCGGCAGCCAGTCCCGCAGCGATGGCGACAACAATAGCAGTTGGTCGGGCTCGTAGGGGCGAAAGGTCCGTCCCGGAACGTGTCAACGACTTTGAGACACTTGCCGTGGGAGTTTAGTGTACAACCTCATCTGTCGGACTCGTGATCGCGTGAGGCGAGACGACCACGGGCTCCGATGAAATCCAGAGCCCCTCTATGTTTAGGGCGCCCCGTCGGTCGTCCGCCGTCGAGATCGTGGTTCCTGTGCGATCCTGCGAGGCCGATTCTTCCTTCGGCGGGTGAATCCAGACCGCGTGAGGCAGCATAGGTGGCTGGGGCGGCTTCCTCACGAAGCGCTCCGGGTGCGTGGCGTAGGCGGCACTGAGCACCCGCTGCCGGGCGTCACGCACCGTCGAGGCCCGCCCGTCATGCACGGCGGGCGGCGTCATCAGCCCGATTCCAGAGTGGCGATGCTCGCCGTTATACCAGGCGAAGAACGCCTGGCAGAAGACGCGGGCGTCCTCGAGGCTGCCGAAGCGTGCCGGAAAGTCCGGGCGGTACTTCAGCGTCTTGAACTGGGCCTCCGAAAAGGGGTTGTCGTTGGAGACCTGAGGCCGCGAATGGCTCCGCGTCACCCCGAGATCTGCCATCAACAGCGCCACGGGCTTGCTGGTCATTGACGTGCCACGATCGGCATGGATGACCCTTGCTTATCCGGTTGACACACCATGCCACGGTAGGTCGTGTGTCGTTGTCATGAAAATTCGCCAACCCCAGTCGCTGCTTGAGTTTCAACGGATGTTTCCCAGCGAAATGGCGTGTGCGGCCTATCTTGAGGCGATTCGGTGGCCGAGCGGATTCACGTGCCCAACCTGCGGCGTGAGCGACGAGGCGCAGCGCATCATCACGAGACCACGGGTGATTCGGTGCCGACATTGCCACCGTGAGGTGGCGCTGACCGCTGGCACCGTCAGGCATGCGACAAGGACGCCATGGCAGGGATGGTTCCTGGGCGCATATCTGGGGACGACGCACACGCCCGGCGTGTCGGCGGGGCAGCTTCAGCGCCAGCTTGGACTGACTCGCTACGAGACGGCATTCCAGATGCTCCACAAGCTCCGCGCTGGCATGGTTCGCCCCAACCGAGACCGGATTGGCGCAGATTGGCCGGTCGAGGTGGAGGAAACGTTTGTGGGTGGGCGCACCAAGGGCGAAGGCCGGGGCGTCCACCATAAAGCGACGGTGGCTGGCGCCATCGAAGTCCGCCCTCGGCCGCTCGGCGTCGATGGCCAGAAGCCCCAAAGAGCCGTCTACGCGGGACGGTGGCGTTTGGATCTTGTGCCAAACCGCAGCGCCAAGACGCTCACGGGGTTCGTGCAGAAGAACGTCGGACAGGGCGCCGTGGTGCGCACCGACGGATGGGGCGGCGATGACGATCTCACAACATTGGGGTATGCACACGAGCCCCTGGGGCTCGAGGGCGATGGCGAGGAAACCGAGGCCCACCTGCCGATGCTCCCCATCGCCTTCTCGAATCTGAAGACGTGGCTGAGGGGAACTCACCATCGCGTCAGCCAGCAACACCTGCCGGCCTATCTGAATGAGTTCGTATTCCGGTTCACCCGTCGCTTCTCTCCGATGACGGCGTTTGCTTCGATATTGGGTCTCGGCAGGCATGTGGCCGGCCCCACGTATCGCGGCCTGTACGACGGGACAGGGGATCATGGCGCTCATGTATCTACGGTCAACCTACTAGAGGTAGTAGGTTGATGTGTCAACCGGATAAGCAAGGGATGAACAACTGGCCTGGCACGATCCCCTGCATCGCGCAGGTCTCGGCGATCAGCCGCTGGGCCAGCGCGGCCGACTCGCGCGGCGCGACTATCCAGCCGGTCACGTACCGGCTGAAGATGTCGAGGATCACATAGAGGTGGAAGTAGGTCCACTTCACCGGGCCCAGGAGTTTCGTGATATCCCAGGACCACACCTCATTCGGCCCCGTGGCCAGCAGTTCTGGCTTGTGGTAGCTCGGGTGACGACGCTGGTTGCGCCGGTCTCGAACCAGCCGGCTCTCCCGAAGGATCCGGTACATCGTGGGGATCGAGCAGAGGAACGTTCCCTCGTCCAGCAGGGTGGCGTACACCTGTGCGGGCGCACGGTCCGCGAACCGGTCATCGTTGAGCCGCGAGAGCACCCTCGTCCGCTCCTCGGGTGGGAGAGCCCGGGGGACGAAGCGCGGGCGCCGGGGCACCGCGCCCTTCGGGTGCTGCCGCCGGTAGAAGGTCGCCCGCGCCACGGACAGAGCCGCACACGCCGAGGCGATCCCTCCCCCCGTCCGTTGTTGCGCCACCACCGCCATCAGTTCATCTCTCCGTGCCGCTTGAGTTCGATCCCCAGGATCTCGGAGACTTTTTTTTGGAGTTCGACCAGGGCTTCGGCGCGTTCCGCACGGGCGGTCAGCCACCGCGTCTCCTGCTCCAATGCCGCCACCTTCGCTGCCAGCGGGTTCGTGGCCTTCGGCACCGGGCCTCGTCTGGCTGGGGTGAGCCCCGAGAGTTCCCTCGCCCGCCGCTGCTTGCGCCAGAGGTACAGGTGGGAGGAGTACAATCCCTCCCGCCTCAACAAGCAGCCGATCTCCCCCGGCTCCGTGCAGGCGTCCGCTTCCTGCAGGACCGTGAGCTTGTACTCGGCTGTAAACCGTCGCCGCGTCGCCTGCGCCACCACTTCGCCCCCCCCCCCCCCCCCCCC
>CXWL01008020.1_pt1 | contig 54119 bp, 46 predicted proteins | sample 590931 | NCBI WGS metagenome assembly CXWL01 (sample SAMEA3498368, study PRJEB10139) | groundwater metagenome | biome: water well; material: biofilm material | place: Germany | collected 2015-04-27 | reverse complement strand
ACGATCGCGGCATCCGGATATTCGGGGCGCCCCATCAGCTCGTCGAGCGTGGGCAGCGTCGAGGGGATCTGGACGGTGGTGAAGACCCGCCCCCCCACCCGCGGGTAGAACGGCGACGCACCGCGGGTGTCGCTCGCGTAGAGAAAGCCGGCCTCGTCGTACGCCGCCAGGCTCTCCGCGCAGGCCTGCCAGCCGGCCGCCCCGGCGGTCTGCGCGGGCGAGCCGAAGATGCGCGTGAACTCGGTGCGGGCGGCGCCGAGCTCGGCGCGCACCTCGGACGGCGACATCGTCAGCACGTAGTCCTGCCAGCGAAAGTGATCGTGGCAGTGGATCCCGACCTCGAAGCCAAGGTCCCGCGTCTGGCGCAGAACGGCCTCGTTGCGCCGGCCGATGTGCGGCGCCGGCAGCAGCGTGCCGTTGAGCAGGGTGCGCACACCGTAGAGCTCGACGATGCTCGTCCGCCCGACCTTCTGCAGGAACCCCGGACGGAACACCCGCCGAATCGCCTTGCCCGTGTTGTCGGGCCCGAGACTGAACAGGAAGCACGCCGGGACCCCCAGCTCCGAGAGCAGGGTCACCAACTGCGGCACGCCGACGCGGGTGCCGCGGTCGGTGTCGACGTCGATCTTGAGCGCGAGAATCGTGGTCATGAGCCCGGTCAATCGGGGTTCGCCAGCGCGCCGGCCGTAGGCCAGCGCGCGAAGCGCGCAATCAGATCAGATCAGCTCAGCTCGTAGCTCTGGTGCGCCAGGTGGTAGTCGAGGGTGCGACGGATCGCCGTCCGCAAGTCGACCTGGGGCTTCCAGCCAAGCTTCTCCCACGCATGCCCGATCGACGGCACGCGGCGCTCGATGTCCTGGTAGTACTTGCCGAAGTACTCGCCCGACGACACCGGGACGATGCGCGCCTGCTCGGCGTGCTCACGAAACTCCGGGTACTCCTTGAAGATCTCGACGATCATCGTCGCCAGGTCCGCAACGCTGACGTTGTTGTCCGGGTTGCCGATGTTGAAGATCTCGCGAGTCGCCACGCCGTCCTTGTTCTCGATGATGCGCAGGAGCGCGTCGACACCGTCGTCGATGTAGGTGAACGAGCGGCTCTGCCGGCCGCCGTCGACCAACTGGAGCGGCTTCTTGAAGATCACGTTGGAGAGGAACTGGGTGAACAGCCGCGAGCTGCCTTCCTTCTGCTCGAAAATGTTGTCGAGTCGCGGGCCGATCCAGTTGAAGGGCCGGAACAACGTGTAGTCGAGCCCGTCGCGCACGCCGTAGGCGTAGACGACGCGGTCGAGCAGCTGCTTCGAACAGGCGTAGATCCAGCGCTGCTTGTCGATCGGGCCGTAGACCAGCGGGCTCGAGGACTCGACCAGCTCGCTGTCCGGCGACATGCCGTAGACCTCGGAGGTCGAGGCGTGGATCAGGCGCTTCTTGTACTTGACCACCTGGCGCATGACGTCGAGGCAGGCCTCGAAGTCGAGCTCGAAGACGCGCAGCGGGTCGGTGACGTACTGCGCCGGATTGGCGATCGCCACCAGGGTGAAGATCGCGTCGCACTTCTTGACGTGGTACTCCACCCACTCGCGGTTGATCGTCACGTCACCTTCGACGAACTTGAAACGCGGATGGCCCAGGCTCGCCTCGAGCTTGTGGCTGCTGAAGTCCATCCCGTAGACCTCCCAGTCCTTCTGCTCGAGGATGGCCTGCGTGAGGGTGCTGCCGATGAAACCGTTGGCGCCGAGAATCAGAACCTTGAGGGGCATGGGAGGACCTTGCGTAGAGAGAATGAAGTCAGCCGAGACGCTGGCCGACGTGGAGCTCGGGAGCTACGATACTGCGCTTCGGATCTGTCGCCGCCACCCAGGCGCTGCGGGTGATCTCCAGGGCGTTGTCACCGCTGGCAATCACCAGCGGATCGACGGACAGGACCTCGCCAGGTGACCCGGACCGGGCGGCGGCGGGCGAGTCGGGCTCGGCCCACCACACCATCAGGCGCGCGTCTCCGACGTCCGTGAAGGCGCCGGGATAAGGCTCGGTGACGGCGCGGATCAGGTTGAACAGCTGGGCCGAGGACTGAGACCAGATGAGGCGCCCGTCCTCGGGCTTGCGGCCCCCGAAGTAGGTGGCCAGCGACTCGTCCTGTGGCGTCTCGGGCGCGGTGCCGCTCAGCAGGGCGTCGATCTGTCGCGCGAGCACCTGGCGGGCCAGCGGCAACACCTTGCGGAAGACTTCCTCCGCGGTGTCACGCGGGCCGATGGCGACCCCCTCCTGGTCGACGATGTTGCCGGCGTCGGCGCGCTTCACCATGCGGTGCAAGGTCATGCCGGTCTCGGTCGCGCCGTGCACCAGGGCCCAGTTGATCGGCGCGCGGCCGCGAAAGCGAGGCAGCAGCGAGCCGTGCATGTTGAACGCGCCGAGGCGCGCGAGGTCGAGGATCTGGGTCGAGATCATGTGCCGGTAGTAGACCGAGAGGATGAGATCGGGCGCCAACTGCCTGACCTTCTCGATCCACTCCGGGGTGCTCACCTTCTCTGGGGTGTGGATCGGCACGCCGTGGGCGCGGGCAGCCACCGCCGGCGTCTTGAACCACAGGTTCTCGTGCGGGTCGTCCTCGTGGGTGATCAACGCCACCACGTTGTCGCCGCGTTCGAGCAACAGGTCGAGACAGGTGTAGCCGACCTCGCTGTAGCCGAAGAAGAGGATCCGCGGCCTGCTCCCCGAAGTGCTCGGCGGCTTCGCGTCGGTCATCGCGTGGTCTCCAGGACGTGGCTGACGACATAGCGCTGCCGGCCCCGCACCACCTGGTAGGTGCGGCCGACGTATTCACCGATCAGGCCGATACCGACGATGGCGACGCTGATCAGGAAGAACAGGATGCCGAACAGCGTGAACAGTCCGCCCTCCTCCGGCCCGAGGACCAGGCGGCGCCCGGCGAGGACCAGCACCAGCACGAAGCTGCCGCCGGCGCAGGCCAGGCCGATCATCGTGAACAGCTGCAGCGGCGCCAGGGTGAAGGCGGTGATGAGGTCGAAATTGAGACGCACCAGCTGGTAGAGCGAGTAGTTCGAGACGCCGGCGTGGCGCGCCTCGTGGCGCACCGCCACCTCGGTCGGTCGGCTGGCAAAGCTATAGGCGAGCGCCGGAATGAACGTGTTGATCGCCCCGCTGGCGGCCACCGCATCGACCACCCGACGCGAGAACGCCCGCAGCATGCAGCCCTGATCCGTCATCTCGATGCGCGTCGTCCGCCGCCGAATGCCGTTGATCAGGCGCGACGCCCAGCGGCGAAAGAAGCTGTCCTGGCGCGCCAGACGGTAGCCGCCAACGCAGTCGTGGCCGGCGTCGATGGCGGCCAGCAGCTTGGGGATCTCCTCCGGCGGGTTCTGCAGGTCGGCGTCGAGGGTGACGATCACCTGGCCGCGCACCCGCTCGAACGCCGCCATCACCGCCATGTGCTGGCCGTAGTTCCCGTTGAATTCGATCACCCGCGTCTCCACCGGCCGCGCCGCATGCTGCGCCGCGAGGAGGGCACGCGACGCATCGCTGCTGCCGTCGTTGGTGAACACCACCTCGTAGCTTCGGCCCAGGCCGTCGAGCACCGGGTAGAGCCGCGTGAACAGGGTAGGCAGGTTGAGCGCCTCGTTGAACACCGGGATGACGACGGAGATCTCGACGCCGGCCGCAGCCGCCGTCGACGGTATCGCCGAGCCAGTCGCCGGCGGCTCAGGCATGGTCGAAGACATCGCGCATCCCGGCGATCACGTGATCCTGCTCGGCGTCGGTCAGCAGAGGGAACAGCGGCAGGCTGACAATGCGGTCCGAGATGAATTCGGCGTTCGGGAAGTCCCCCGGGCCCCAGCCGAAGTGCTCGCGGTAGTAGGGGTAGAGGTGAGCCGTCCGGTAGTGCAAGCCGGTACCGATGTTGCGCTCCTTGAGCGCCGCCATGAAGGCGTCCCGGGTCAGCGACGTGCCGTCGCCGGTGTTGACCAGGGGCACGAACAGGTGCCAGGCATGCCGATGCTCGTACGGCGGATCCTGCTGCAGGAGGAGCTCCGGCCAGTCCGCCAACGCCGCCCGGTAGCGCCCCGCGAGCTCGGCGCGACGGGCGTTGAAGCCGGCAAGGGCCGGCAGCTGGTGGATGCCGAGCGCTGCCTGCATGTCCATCATGTTGAACTTGTAGCCCGGGGCAATGATCTCGTAGTGCTGGCTACCGGTCTTGCCGAACCGCGCCCAGGCCTCACGGTCCATACCGTGGAATCGCAGCAACTGGAGCTCGGCGGCCAGGGCGGCGTCACGAACGATGATCGCTCCGCCCTCGCCGGTGGTGATGTTCTTGTTGGGATGGAACGAGAACACCTGCACGTCGCCAAACGCGCCGATGCGACGCCCCTTGTACTCGGTGCCGATGGCGTGAGCGGCGTCTTCGACCACGCGCAGGCCGTGCTGTTCGGCTAAGGCGTAGACCGGGTCGAGGTCGACCGGCAGGCCGGCGAAGTGCACCGGCATGACCGCCCGCGTCCGCGGGGTGATCGCCGCCGCGAGCTTGGTGACATCCATGTTGTAGGTGCCGCGCTCGACGTCGACCAGCACCGGCGTGCCACCGGTCAGCACGATGACGTTCAACGTCGCCGCGAAGGTCATCGGCGTGGTGATCACCTCGTCGCCCGGCTGGAGGTTCAGTGCCTTCAGCACCATGTAGAGGCCGGCGGTCGCCGACGTCACGGCCAACGCGTGCGGCGCGCCCGTGTACTCGCGCAGCATGGCCTCGAACTTCTGGACGCGCGGGCCAGTGGTGATCCAGCCCGACTCGAGACAGGCCGTCACCTCGGCGATCGCCTCGGCGCTGATCGTCGGTCGGCAAAAGGGCAGGAAGGTGTCGGCGGGCTGAAACGGTGCGGTCGTTCTCGACATGGTGGGCGCGGGCTCAGGGGATCTGGTTGCTGAAGAGGATCTGGCCGCGATGGCGGCCGACGATGACGTGCGGAAAGTCCGGACGGGCGAGCAGCGATGCCACCTTGCGGTTGTAGCCGAAGGCGAACCGCCGACCGGGGGTCTGCCAGCGCACAACGAGCTCGTCCACGGTCAGGAAGCGCCCGGCAGCCCGCTCGGGTTCGGCGTGGATCCCGAAGTCGAGCTCGCCCTCGAAGCCGACCACCCCGATCGTGCGGCCCAGGTAGACCGGCACGTCCTGCAGGTAGTCGCCAACCGAGAATATCTCGTCGCCGGGCTGGAGTCGCGGCGCGAGCTCGAGCGCCAGGGCGCGCGCGGTGCGTCGGTCCGCCAGGGCGTAAATCGGGTTGAGGGACGCCAGCAGGATGATCGTCCAGGCGAGTAGCCCGACCAGCCCCTGGCGGCAGCCTCGCCGCCAAACCAGCCAGGCGACGCCGAACGCGCCGATGACGAACAGCGCCGCCAGGGCTACCTGGGCACCATGGAGGTCCGTCGCCATGGTCGGGTCGCGGTCGACGCGCAGGAACAGGGCTGCCACCCCCATGACCCCGGCCAAGACGGAGACGCCTGTCAGTGCCCGGCGGAGGCGGCGCTCCTCCGGTGCCGCCCAGGCGGCTGCCAGGTAGCGCCCGATGAGCACCGCGGCGGCCGGGAACACCGGCAGGATGTACGGGATCAGCTTCGACTGCGAGCGCGAAAAGAACAGGACGATGAAGCCGATCCACACCAGCAGAAACCAGGCGGCCTCGTTGCGCTCGCGGTCCCGCCAGGAACGGCTCAGGCTGGCCGCACCGTCCGCCAGCCCCATGCGCACCGACTGGAGCAGGAACGCCGACCACGGAAACAGGCCGCCGACCAACACCGGGATGAAGAACCACCACGGTTCGAAGCGGCTGTGGAGCTTGGTGGTGAAGCGCAGAAAGTGCTCGTGGACAAAGTAGAAGTAGAGGAAATCCGGGTTGGCGCGCGCCGCCAGAACGTGCCACGGCGCGGCGATCAGGAGCAGCACCAAGGTGCCCGAGAAGGGGTGGAACGGCCGCAGCTGCCGCCACTTGCCCACCACCAGCACCCACAGGCCGGCGACCGCACACGGCAGCACGATGCCGATCAGACCCTTGGTCAGGGTGGCGAGCGCCATCGCCGCATAGAACCCCCAGAACAACCACCGGCGCCGACTGCCGGGCGGGGAACGCACCGCCAGCAGGAAGGCGAACAGCGCGGCGGCAACGAACACCGACACCGCCATGTCGAGGGTCAGGATCTGGGACAGGCCGTAGTAGAGCAGGCTGGTCGCCAGCACGCCGGCCGCCAACCAGCCGGTCGAGCGTCCGTAGAGCGCACGACCCGCCGCGTAGGTGAGCAGGACGCCGCCGAGGGCCAGCGCCGCGCTCCAGAACCGCGCCGCGACCTCGTTGACCCCCAGCACCTTCAGCGAGGCCGCCGTCAGCCAGTAGACCAGCGGGGGCTTCTCGAAGTACTTGACGCCATTCAGCCGCGGCGTCACCCAGTCGCCCGAGACCAGCATCTCGCGCGGGATCTCGGTGTAGCGCCCCTCGTCGGGGGTGGCCAACGGACGGCTCGCGAGGAGGGCGAAGAACAGAATCGCCACGCCCAGCGCCAGGCGCCAGAGGTCGGCGCCGTAGGTCGGAGTCGGCGGCGGCGCCTCGCTGATCATCCCGGTGAATTATGTCAGGCGTTGGATGACGACGGCGTGAACGAGACGGCAGGCTCGTCGGCAAGGGCCGCGGCCAGCCTGTGGAGTTGCGCCACCGAGTCCTGCCGGCCGCCCGGCCGGCTCCGGCGCAGCCAAAGCGGGCGATGCTGCTCGATCGCTCCGGTCAGAGCGCGCCCCAGTCGCTGCCGGACCGGCGCAGGCAAAGCCCCAACGGGCTGCTGCGTCCCCGCGGCCAGGCGCTCCGAGCCGAGCTCCGCAGCCAGGGCCAGCAGCTCCGCTGCCCAGAGCAGCTCGTCGCGAGCCGTCTCGCCTTCGCCCGCGATGACGGGCATCGCGGCCAGACGAGTGGCTACGTCTTCCGCCACGCCACGGGCGCCCGCGAGCCCCGCAGCGTTGAGCCCGCGGTAGCGCATGTGGGTGAGATCCTGCTCCGGAAAGGCGAGGAGGAAGAACAGGGCCGAGCCGTTGCGATTGCGGGTGCCCGTTCGCCGGTAGACGTTGCCGAGGTCGAGCGCCGCGCGCGCCAGGCCCGTCTTGCCCTGGTGGAGGACGTGGGCATCCATCAGGGCAGCCAGCTGGCCGAGGTCGAGGGTGGCGTCGACCGCCGGCGCGGACGCGACGTTCCAGGCCCAGCCGGCGCCCGCCAGCAACGGCCCCCAGCTCACCGCCAGCGGCTGCAGGTGGCCGAAGTCGCCCCAGTCGGTGATCAGCAGGCCACGAGCACCGGCATCGCCGGCGGCGGTGGCCGCGGATGCCAAGTTGCGCAGGGCATTCTCGGTGCGCCCGCCGAGACTGTTCCAGCTGCTCGTCCCCGGGCAGAGCACGAAGTCGCGGCCAGCGCCGGCGAAGCGGGCCGCCTCCTCGGCGAAGGGGTGGTCGGCCTCGTAGCCCCACGCGAGGGCGGTGAGATCCGACGGCAACTCGGCGATGAGCTCGGGGTGAGCGAGAACGATGTCGCCCCAGAACTGGAGGCGATGGCCGCGGGCGCTCACCAGGCGGTGCACCGCGAGCAGGAAGTCGAGGTAGACGCGACCGGCCCCTCGCGCGGCGACGGCCGCGGCCGAACGGCCCTTGCCGATGTCGAAGGTCTCGTCGAGCCCGACATTCAGCTGCCGGCTGGTGAAGCAGGGCAGCAGCTGATCGTAGAGATCGGCCAAGAGCTCGAGGCTCGCCGCGTCGGTCGGGCAGAGGCTGAACGGCTCGCGCTGGTGACCAAACGGGTGGGCGATACCCTCGGGACACTCGGCGAGCAGGCGGTAGCGGTCGCGACGCAACCAGCGATGCAAGTGGCCCAGGCTGTTCTGATTGGGCACCAGCTCGATGCCGCGGCGACGACAGCGCGCGTCGAGCTCCCCGACCTCGTCGGCAGTCAGCGGGCTCGCGTCCTGCCAGACTTCCTCGTGGCCCACATAGGCAAAGGTGTGCTCGACGTAGAGCTGCAGCTGGTTGAGCTTGAGGTCGGCGGCGAGGTCGATCAACTGGCGCAGCGTTGCCATGGTCGGCACGCGGTCGCGGCTGATGTCGAGCATGGCGCCACGCACCGGCAGGGACGGCCAGTCACGGACGGCGAGCGCCGGCAGCTGGCGAGGACCCGCACCGCTCACCGTCGCGGTGTGCAGCCGCAGCCACTGACCGAGAGTCGTGACCGCATGGCGCACACCCGCAGCATCGGCGCCTGTGAGCTCGATCCGCCCGCCGCTCACGAGCAGGCGGTAGCCTTCGGGGTGAGCCACGACCGCGGGGTCGATCGCGACCACGATCTCGGCGGCAGCCGCGTCCTCGCGCCGAGGCTCGAAGCCGGCGGCGACCAGCGCGGCAGCCAGCCGGGCCACCACGTCGGCGTGGCCGGCCCAGGCCGAACGGACAGCGATGCGCGGCGCAGTCGGCAACCGGCAGATGCCGCCGCTCGCGTCGAGCTCCTGGGGTCGCGGCCAAAGCAGCTCACTGGGCTTCATGCCTGGCATTCTCTCCCGGCCAGCCCCGCCAGGGAGCTCACGGACCGGCCCGGGCCCCAACAGAACGAGACGCTGGCCGACCTATACTCCCCGCCTGCCCGAGGAGGCTGCGCTCGATGAAGATCTGGATGCTGTTCGTGGTTGGTGCCGTGGTTGCCTGGGGTACCTATGTCCCACTGCTGCACGAGGGCCAGACGGCCCTCAAGGGCGGCGCGCTGCGCGGCTTCCTCTGCGTCGGCATCGCCTACTTCCTGACCGCGGTGCTGGTCCCGCTCGGCCTGCTGGCGGCCAAGGTCGAGCCGTGGGAGTGGACGGCGCGCGGCGTCCAGTTCGGCATCCTGGCCGGCGCCGTCGGCGCCGCCGGTGCCCTGTGCGTGATCCTAGCGCTCAAGAGCGGCGGCACCCCGCTGGTGGTGGCGCCGCTGGTGTTCGCCGGCGCCCCCGTCGTCAACGCCCTGGTGAGCATGGGTTGGCACCGCCCGAAGGCGGCGCCCGAGCCGTGGTTCTACGTCGGGCTGGCGCTGGCCGGCCTCGGCGCCTACCTGGTGCTGCGCTTCAAACCGACCTGATCCGCCTCAACGGCCGGCCGTCTGGCTGACCGTCCGTCGGCGCAACTGCTGGCAGCCGATGGCCAACAAGGCGGCCGCCAGGACCAGGGTCGCCACCTCGCCCAGGGTCGGGACGCTGACCACCGGCGCCCCAAGGGCCAGCTTCGGCCCCATGCGGAGCTCCTCGTCGGCGACGCCATTGCTGTCGAGGTCGGCGATCACCGCGACGTCGCCCTGCGGGTCCTGGGCCACCGGCACCCAGATCGGGTCGCCGGGGCCGACACCGTTGGCCGCGCAGTCGCGCACGCCCCAGGTGCTGGCATTCTGCAGCGACCACTCGACGCTCGCGTAGTCGGGAAAATTGTCGTCGTCGACGTCGGTACCGATCAGCCCCAGGAGAAAGGTCGGGAACCCCGAGTTGCCGACGGTGTCCTCGGCGCGCAGGAAGTCATACCGCCCGTCGTCGTTCGAGTCGACCATCGCCAGCTCGCCTTCGAAGGTCGCGCGTCCCGGCTTGACCTCCATGAACTGGTACTCGGTCGGCCGCCCGTTCGCATCCACCGCGCCCTCGTGGGTGCTCTGGATGCGCTGGCCGTTGACCCGGGAGACGCCGGTGACGACCCGCCGCTGGGTCACCGGGTCGAGCTCCGAGGTTGGCTCGAGAAGGCGCAGGCTCGGGTCCTGGCCGGTGCACTCGTCCCACGGCGTGACCAGGCAGTAGTCGCCGCTGTAGATCGGCGAGGTGCCGGTAGGAGCTGCCGCCCCACAGCGGGTCAGGTACAACCTGGCATCGGAATCGTCGGGCCCGTTGCCGTCGACATCCACCATGACCGGGAACTGCCCGGACAGCATCCGGCCCGCCGCGTGCAGCGGCGAGCCGACGCCGACCAGGGCCAGCCCCAACGCCGTCAGGCCGCTCAGCCAAGTGCCGAATTTGGTACCGTGTGGTGTCGCACGCATCGTCGCTCTCCTCACGGGCAGGTGGCGAAGGCCGAGGTGTCGGCGATCGGCGCCGCCAGCGTCCCCTGGGGGTTGCTGTAGGTGCGCGTGATGTTGCGCGCGGTGTCGCGCACGGTCAGGTCGAAGTTGACGTTGGTGCCGGCCGAGAAGAACACCCAGTAGCGGTTGTTGACACCGCAACCGTTGAGCACCTTGACCAGCATCTCGAGATTGTCGACGTTGAAGAACCAGAACAGGCCCGAGTCCTGCTGCGGGATGCTCTGCACCTGACCGCGGCCGGTTTCCCCCGTCGCTGTCCGCCAGGTGATCTCGGCGGTGAAGCGACTGTTGTTGAGGCACAGCGTGTCGTTGTCGCCCGTACAGGCCAAGGCGGCGTCGACCACCGGCGCGGCGGCGGCCCGCTCGGTACGGCCAAAGGTCTTGGTGCGTTCGGCGTTGAAGCTCTGGGAGGCGAAGCAGCCGCCGATGGTACCGGTGACGCGTTGGCCATCGCTGGACAGGCGACCCGAGAGACTCGGAATCCCCGGCTCACCGATCTTGCACAGGGTGCTCCGGAAGCACTGGAAGGCGCCATCGGCGGCCACCTGGCAACCGTCGAACTCGCTGCGCACGAACGGCGCCTTGGCGTCAGCGAGCTCGGCCACCGGGCTCGCCGCCCGCACCTCGACGACGCGACCTCCGTCGACGCGAAGCACCACCGCGTTACCCACGGCATCGGCTCCGGTGTAGTAGGCCGAGTCGGCCAGGGCGGGAGCGGCGAAGGCGGCCAGCACGGCCAACGCAGCAGGCGCGATCGAATGAGGGGCAGAACGGCGGATCATGCGGTCTCCTCGCGCCGTGGCGGCGCTGTCCAGGTCTTCAGCTAACAGATGATGCGCAAAACTCGACGGTAGCGGGTCGTTCGACCCCACGCCTCGTCAGCCGACCAGTCGCGCCTCGAGGGTGATGGTCTCGATCGCCGCCAGGGCCTGCGAGATGATGCAGGCCGACTTGGTCTTCTGCGCGTGCTCCTGGAACGTGGCGTCGTCGAGGCCCGGCACCTCGGCCTCGCAGTGCAGGTCGACGCGCGTGATCTTGAGTCCCTCGCCCACCTTCTCCATCTTCACCACCGCCTTGGTGGACACTCGGGTGGGGTTGAAGCCGGCGCGGCCGAGGCCTGCCGCGAGAGCCATCGAGTAGCAGCCGGCATGCGCCGCCCCGAGCAGCTCCTCGGGATTGGTGCCGGTCGCCTCCTCGAAACGTGAGCCGAACGAATAGGCGCCCTCGAAGGCGCCACTGCCCAGGGACACGCGGCCGTGCCCTTCCTTGAGGGTTCCACGCCATTCGGCGCTGGCATTGCGAATTGGCATCTCGAAGGTCCTTTCGGAGAAAGCACTGACGGGTAGTCCGTCGTCGTCGACGACCGGAGCGGCGCCGATGATACCCCGGGTGCCGCGATAAGCTGCCCCCGTGCACCCACCCGCCACCCCCTCGGGCCCCAGAGGTGTCGCGCCGTGGTGGCGCCTCCAGGCGACCGGAATCGTCCTCTTCCTGTTCATCCCGACGGTCCTGGTGCTGTTCGTCCGCCATCCGGCGCCGATTGCCGCGAGCCTGCTGGCCGGGATCGCGCTGATCGTGGGCCACCGCGCTCTCGCTCGGCCCTACATGGCGGCGGCCCGAGCGCGCAAGTGCGTCTGGTGCAACGGACGCCTACCGCCCGACGCCGTCAGCCAGCCGCTGCTGGTGCCCGGCGGGCAGCTCGAGCTGCGGGTCTGCGCGGCCCACGCATCTTTGCTCGCGCGCTTTCTCGCCTTTGTCGACCGTGCCCGCCTGCCGCTGCGCCTGGGCATCTTCCTGCCCCTTGTCGCTCTGCTCGCCGGCCTCGCCACCTCCGCCCTGACCGGCCGCGACGCCACCTGGTTGGCGAGCGTCACCGCCTGGTTTCAGTTGATCGTCGGCCTGACGGTCAACGTCGCAGCGCTCGGGCCGTTCCTCGCCCGTCCGGTGGCGGACGGCGAGCCGCGAGCGGCATTCCCTGTCCACAACTTCTACCTGCTCGGCGTCCGCACGCTGCTGTGGATCTTCCGCCTGGTGGGCATCGTGTGGATCGTCGTCGGCCTGCGCGGGCTGATCGTCAGCTCAGCCGGCTGAGCCGCCCCAGGCGCGCGGTCCAGCGCCCAGTACCAGAGCCCAGTACCAGAGCCCAATAGGGGAGCCCCGATGTCCCGACTCGACGACTACCGCGCCTACCGCCAGCGCATGAACGAGCGCATCCTGGACGCCGACAACCTCGGCATCAAGCGCTTCTTCAACCTCGACACCGCCGCCTACCGCGAGGGCGCGCTCGACGTCCGTACCAAGGAGCTGCTCGGCCTGGTGGCCTCGGCGGTGCTGCGCTGCAACGACTGCATCGACTACCACCTACTGACCTGCATCGACGAGGGCTTTACCGACGCCGAGCTGCAGGAGGCGCTCAATGTCGCCCTGGTGGTCGGTGGCAGCATCGTCATCCCTCACCTGCGCCACGCCTTCGAGACCATCGAGCTGGCCCGCGAGGAACAGGCCGCCGGCAAGCCCGTCGCGCCCTGACCCGTCAGGCCGACAGCACCTCGGTGATTTGCCTAAGCCGACAGCACGTCGGCGATCTGCCTAAGCCGACAGGACGTCGGCGATCTGCCTAAGCCGACAGGACGTCGGCGATCTGATCGATCGCCCAGTCGAGCTCCTCCTGGGTGATGACCAGCGGCGGCGCCACGCGGATGGTGTGGACGTGGGTCTCCTTGCACAGCAGGCCACGGTCGCGCAGCGCCTCGCAGAACCGACGGGCGCCGCCCACCTCGGCCCGGAGCTCGATGCCGACCCACAGCCCGCGGCCGCGAATCTCCTTGATGTAGGGCGACCGGATCGCCCGCAGACGCGTCATCAGGTGGGCGCCGAGCCGCGCGCTCCTGCCGACGAGATCCTCGTCGACCAACACCCGCAGGGCGGCGCGGGCGACCGCCGCGGCCAGCGGGTTGCCGCCGAAGGTCGAGCCGTGGTCGCCGGGCTTGAAGACGCCCATCACGGCGTCGTCGGCGATCACCGCCGACACCGGATACATGCCGCCGGACAGCGCCTTGCCGAGGATGACGACGTCGGGCCGGATGCCTTCGTGCTCGCAGGCGAACAACTTGCCGGTGCGACCAAGGCCCGACTGGATCTCGTCGCAGATCAGCAGCACGTTGTTGGCGTCCGCCAGCTCGCGGAGCCGGCGGAGGAAGCCGGCGGGCGGCACGATGATGCCGCCCTCACCCTGGATCGGCTCGACCAGGATCGCGCCCACCTTGGGGTGCATCGCCGCGGCCACCGCCTCGGCGTCGCCGTACGGCAACATCCGGAACCCGCCGCCGAAGGGGCCGAAGCCGTAACGGTACTGGGGCTCGCTCGAAAACCCGACGAGCATGGTGGTGCGGCCGTGGAAGTTGCCGTCGAACACCAGGATTTCGGATTCGCCGTCGGGCACCCCCTTGACCACCGTCGCCCACTTGCGGGCCAGCTTGATCGCCGTCTCCACGCCCTCGGCGCCGCTGTTCATCGGCAGCACGCGGCCAAAGCCGGTGAGCTCGGCGAGCTCCTGGTAGAAGTAGGCCAGTTGGTCGCTGCGGAAGGCGCGCGAGGTGAGGGTGACCCGGCCGAGTTGCTCGATCATCGCCGCCACCAGGCGCGGGTGGCGATGCCCCTGGTTGACGGCCGAATAGGCGGCCAGGAAGTCCATGTAGCGGCGACCGTCGACGTCCCAGATGTAGACGCCCTCGGCGCGCTCGACGACGACGTCGAGCGGGTGGTAGTTGTGGGCGCCGTAGCGGTCCTCGAGGGCGACGATCTCGGCAGCGCGGGACGACAGGGCTGGCTTGGCCTCGGTGGCAATGGCGGGTGTCATGGCGGTCCTCCTGACCAGCGTGGTGCGTATTCGGCGCAACCGATCCCCGGCCGAATGTGACAGGACAGGAAGGTAACACAGCCGTCCGCTACAATCCCGCCAGACTCCGTCGTCGTTCCGTACCGCCGAGCGAGGCCGCATGCCCAGCCGTCAGCCCCCCCACCATCCGACCCCCCACCATCTGACCAAGATCTTCGTCCTCGACACCTCGGTCATCCTTTATGACTCGCAGGCGATCTACAACTTCGCCGAGCACGACGTGGCGATCCCGATCACCGTGCTCGAGGAGCTGGACCGCTTCAAGAAGGGCAACGACGTCCTCAACCTGCAGGCGCGCGCGTTCATCCGTGAGCTCGACAAGCTCTCCGCCGACCACCGGCTGACCGACTGGAACGCCATCGACCGCCTCGCCGACGAGCGCGCCGGTGGCGATCGCAAATCAGGACACGAGCACGGCCGGGTGCGCGTAATCGCCGACGAGAGCACCAAGGTCGACGCCGCCGAGGCCTTTGGCGCCAAGAAGACCGACCACCGCATCCTCAACACCGCCCTCTCGCTCCGCGACAGCGAGCCGCGCCGCCAGGTGATCTTGGTCAGCAAGGACATCAACCTGCGGATCAAGGCGCGCGCCATGAACCTGCGGGCCGAGGACTACGAGACGGTCAAGATCAAGGATCTCGACCACCTCTACAAGGGCAAGACCGAGCTCGAGGTGGGCGACGGTGCGCTGATCGACAGCCTTTACCGCACGGGGTCGCTGCCGCGGGCCGACTTCGGCATCGCCCGACCGGCGTGCAACCACTACTTCATCCTGCGCGCCGAAGGCCGCTCGGCGCTCGCCTACTTCAACCCGCGCACCGACGCCATCGAACGCGTGGTCAAGGCGACGGCCTACGGCATCACGCCGCGCAACGCCGAGCAGACCTTCGCGCTGCACGCGATCATGAACAACGACGTGCCGCTGGTCTCGATCAGCGGCCCGGCCGGCACCGGCAAGACGCTCCTTGCCCTCGCCGGCGCGCTCGAGGAACGCCGCCACTACCGCCAGATCTACTTGGCGCGCCCGATCGTGCCGCTCTCGAACCGCGACATCGGCTACCTGCCGGGCGACATCAAGTCGAAGATCAACCCTTACATGCAGCCGTTGTGGGACAACCTCGGCATCATCAAGAACCAGTTCGACGAGGACGACAAGAACTTCAAGAAGGTCGACGAGCTGGTGGAGACCGAGAAGCTCCACGTCATTCCGCTCGCCTACATCCGCGGCCGCAGCTTCTCGAACATCATCTTCATCGTCGACGAGGCGCAGAACCTGACGCCGCACGAGATCAAGACGATCATCACCCGGGCCGGCGAGCGCACCAAGATCATCTTCACCGGCGACATCTACCAGATCGACACCCCCTATCTCGACGCCCAGAGCAACGGTCTGTCGTACATGATCGACCGCATTCGCGACCAGCCTCTCTACGCCCACATCAACCTGGACAAGGGCGAACGCTCGCCCCTCGCCGACCTGGCGAGCATCCTGCTCTAGCAAGGGCCTGACCATGCCGCAGCCTGCCTTCTCCGTCGCCCGCCCGGCCAAAACGCAACTTGCCGTCGCCCTGCTCCTGGTCGCTGCCGCCGCTCAGCCGGCGGACGCCGCGATCTCCGGCTTCGTCCGCCGCAGCGACACCAACCAGCCGGTCGCCAACGCACGCGTCCACATCCAGGCCGACCTCGCGTCGCCGGTCGCCATCTCGGCCGGCGACGGCAGCTTCAGCCTGGCGGTCAGTCCGGTCGGGTCGGTCCAGCTCACCGCCGCCGTGCCCTACGACGCGACAGCCAGCGACAACTTCCACATCGGCGGCATCGACGCCATGGACGGCGACACCAACGTCATCATCCTGGTCGACGCGATCCCCAGCGCTGCCGCCGTCGGCTATGTGCCGCCCAACGCCGTCCAGGGCTGCTCGGGATGCCACGCTCGGCAGTTCAGTGACTGGCAAACCTCGAGCCATGCCCTGGCCGCCACCGACGCCTGGGTGCACGACCTCCACTCGGGCACCGGCACTCCCGGCACCGGGGGCAACGGCTACGTCTACCTGAATACCCACGACCCCGGCGAAACAGGGAACTGCGCCACCTGCCACGCGCCGCTCGAGGACGTGTTCACCCCTGGACAGCTGCAGTTCAACGCGGTCAGCAGCGACGCCGGCCTTGACGGCGTCACCTGCCTCGCCTGCCACCAGCTCACCGCCGTCGACAATGACCACCTCGACGGCCTGCACTATCTGCCGGACGCCGGCCACCCGACCGGCAAGTCGACGTATCGCTTTCCCGCCGAGAAACCGACCGAGATCAGTGTCTGGGGCCCGTTCGACGACGTCTCCTACGGCGGCATGAGGGCGACCTACTCGCCGCTGCACACCGACTCCCGCATCTGCGCCGCCTGCCATCAGTACAAGAACCCCGAGACCGGCGCGCCCGGCCAGAACACCTACCGCGAGTGGCTGGCCTCCTCGTACGCACTGCCGGGTCCCAACTTCAAGACCTGCCAGACCTGCCACTTCCCGCCCGAGGTCACCGACGGGCCGATCTGCAAGGTGCTCAACCTCGACCGCCCGGCCAGCCAGCGCTTACGCCATCTGTTCCCGGGCGCCGACCAGGCGGGGCTGTCGGGCGCCATCCTCCTGCACCTGTCCGCCACCGAGCAGCAGGGCGGCATCGCCGTCCAGGCCAGCGTCGAGAACGCGGGAGCCGGCCACAACTTCCCTACCGGCATCGGCATCCGCAACGCACTGCTGGTCCTCGACGCGACGGTGAACGGCCAGCCCCTGCAGCAGATTTCCGGACCCGCCGTGCCCTGGTGGGCCGACGACAACGTCGCCGGCACCCAGCCCGGTGACTACGCGGGCCTGCCGGGCACCGGCTTCGCCAAGCTCCTCGAAGGTCGGGTCAACTACCAGGGGCCCACCGTCGCGCCGGTGCTCTTCGTCGATGCCGAGGGGGTGCGCGAGGACAGCACCATCCCCGCTGGCACCGCGAGCGCCAGCAGCTACGTCTTCCAGCTGCCGCCCGGCGCCCAGCTCGGCGACACCGTGACGATCCAGGCCCGCCTGCTCTACCGCCGGGCCTGGCGCGCGCTGGCGGTGACCAAGGGCTGGACGGTGACGCCGCAGGGCGGGCCGATCGAGATCGAAGTCGCCAACCAGACCGCCAACGTCACGGTAACCCCGCTCAGCCTGATCCGCGGCATCGTCGAGGTGCCGACGCTGGCGCCGGCAGCACTCTTCGCCCTGGTCGCCGCGCTGGCGCTGTCGGCCGTCTGGGTGACTCGGCGGCGGCGGGGAGCGGCTGGCCGCTGAGGCGGCCCGGCGCCCACCGGAGACGAGACCTGATGCCACCCGCCACCGGTGGGTCGTCCCGCCTGCCCATCGTCGGGCGGGCGCCGCGGGCGGCGACACCAGCCACGGCGATCCGCGCCTCCCGCTCGTCGCGCTGGCGGGCGGCGGTGCTGATCGGCGTCAATCTGCTGATCGTCGCTCACGTCCTCCACTGGTGGCTCACCGGCCACACTCTGACTCCGCTCGAGCCGTCCGAGGGCATGGAGCTCGGCAAGCGCGACGTCGTCAACGCCGGGCTCCTGCTGTTCGCCGCCGCCGGCCTGGCCACCGCCGTCTTCGGCCGCTTCTTCTGTGGCTGGGGCTGCCACCTCCTCGCCCTCCAGGACCTCTGCCAGGCCGGGCTCCATCGCATCGGCATCCGTCCCCAGCCCCTGCGCTCGCGCTGGTTACTGTGGGTGCCGACCCTCGCCTTCGTCTATATGTTCCTGTGGCCGGCCGTCTACCGCCTGGCCACCGGGCTGCCCTTTTCCACCCCCCGCCTCCAACTGACGACCAACGACTTCTGGGCGACCTTCCCAGGTATCGGCGTTGCGATAGCGACCTTCGTGGTCTGTTGCTTCGTCATCGTCTACCTGCTCGGCGGCAAGGCTTTCTGCACCTACGCCTGCCCCTATGGCGCGCTGTTCGGGGCGGCCGACCGCCTGTCGCCGCTGCGCATTCGCGTCACCGACGCCTGCAACGGCTGCGGCCACTGCACCGCCGTCTGCACCTCGAATGTGCGGGTCCACGAGGAGGTGCGCGACTACGGCGCGGTGGTCGACCCGGGCTGCATGAAGTGTCTCGACTGCGTCAGCGTCTGCCCGAACGACGCGCTCCACCTCGGCTTCGGGCGCCCGGCGCTGTTGACGTCCCCGCGGGTCGCCACCGTGGCGCGGCACCGCCGCCTGCCGTGGAGCGAGGAGCTGCTGCTGAGCGTCGTGTTCGCCCTGACGTTCCTCGCCTTCCGCGGGCTCTACGGTGTCTTCCCCTTCCTCTTCTCGCTCGGCATCGCCGCCTGCTACGCCTATCTCGCCCGGCTCGCGTGGCGGTTGCTGTTCCAACCCGACGTTGCCTTCCGTCACTATCGCCTGCAGCAGGCGGGTGAGCTGCTGCCGGCAGGCCGCGTCTTCGTCGGCGTCATCGCGACTTTGGTGCTGGTCTGGCTGCACTGCGCGGTGGTGCAGGGCGAGCTGCGCCTGGGCTCCTCCTACGTCGACCGCCTGGAGCCCGCCCGTCAGCGCGTGGCCCAAGGCCTCGCCCGCCCGGCCGACCTGACGCCTGCCGACCGTGCCCTGGCGGTGCAGGCAGCTCGCCACCTCGATCGCGTGCGCCGCTGGGGTGCCCTGCCGACTCCCGGCCTGTTGCCGTCGTTGGCATGGTCGCACTACCTCGCCGGCGAACCGGCCGCCTTGGCGCTTCTGGCCGCCGTCGCCCGCGCCGACAACGACCGGCAGCTGGCCTGGCTCCTGCTCGGCCGCGACGCCGAGGAGCACGGCAACGAGACGCCCGCCATCGCCGCCTACGAAGCAGCGATCGCCGCTCAGCCCGACGCTGTCGATGGCTACCTCGCGCTGGGCACACTGCATGCGCGCGCCGGTCGCCACGATCGGGCCGGCGAGGTCTTCGACCGCGGCCGGAGCCGTCTCCCGACTTCGGCCATTCTGGCCTATAATGCCGCCCTGTCCTTGGCCGTCCGCGGCTCGCTCGAGCCGGCAATTTCCCTGTTCCGCGTTGCCCTGACGCTCGACCCGCATCTGCGGCCGGCGGCGGAGAACCTCGCGGGGGTGCTTGCCGAGTCCGGTCGCTACGCGGAGGCGGCCACGGAGTACCGGCGAGCGGTCGAGCTCGCGCCCGAGGATGCCGAGCTGCGTGCCCGTTTGGCGCAGGTAGACAAGCTCGCTGAGCCTGCCGTCGGCCTCCCACCGTCCAAGTAGCAACGTCACGGCGCGACCCGTCGCCGTGCGAGCCGTGCAAGGAGAGCCGGACCGCATGCCGAGTATCGCCCATCGCCTGTCCACCCGTCGTCGTCACGTGCTGGCAGTCGCCACCCTCCTGGCGACGGCGGCCGGCGCCCTGGTGTGGTCCGACGTCGCCGCCTCGGTCGCCGCGTCGACGGGTCCTGACGTCACCGTCATCTATCTCGACAGCATCAGCAGCTGGGGCGTCTCAGGCGGCTACCACGGCTACTCGGTAGGCACCACCTCGTGCAATGTCGGCACCACCCCGGTCGCTTGGTGCGAGGGGGGCGGCTGCGGCGGCGGCGCCACCGCGCAGCAGCATCCGGTGATCGGCCAGAACCTCTATCGCCTGGCGCCCGTCGCACCGGAGACCAACCCGCAGGTCGTCGGCCGCTTCGAGCAGATCGGCATGAGCTGGCTCAAGCACGGGTTCCTGTCCCTCAACACGCCGGACGGCGCCTGCAAGCCGAGCACCGGTTGCGTCCAGCCGCCGTTTGGCGGCGAGCAGCTCGGCGTTGGCTGCACCGACGCCTACGGCTCGGGCCTCAACGGCACCACGCCCCTCGGCCGACGCTCTGAGGTCGATCCGACGAACGGCACCTTTCCCTTCCCCTACACCTCGGTGCCCCCGGGCGACGTCAGCCATCAGCACGTCCGCGTGCTGCAGACCGACGTCCTGCCGGCCAACAACCCGGGCGCCATCTACTGGGTCGAGGGCCACTACGTCACCGCCGACGACGCGGCCGCCGGCAACGGCCTGAACAACGCGTCCTACAACCGGGTCACCATCAGCGGCGCGAGCCCGAACATCTCGCTCAGCGGCGCGACGATCCGCGAGAAGTCCGCCATCGAAGGCTGGAAGGACTACGACCCGAGCGTCGAGCTGTTCGACGCCGACGTGCCGAGCGTGCCGATCCAGCGCTTCCACATCGCCCGCAAGGTGACGCAGCCCAGCGCCGGCGTCTGGCACTACGAGTACGCGCTCCACAACATGAACGCCAACCGCGCCGCCCGCGCCTTCACCGTCTACTTCCCGACGGCGACGACGATCTCGAACGTCGGCTTCCACGACACCGACAACCAGCCCGGCGAGGTGCCCGCCTCGACCACCGACTGGACGGCCTCCGCCGACAGCGCCGAGGGCTTCGTCAGCTGGTTCACCGAGCGCTATGCGGACAACCCGGCGGCCAACTCCCTGCGCTGGGGCATGACCTACAGCTTCTGGTTCGACGCCAACCAGCCGCCGACGGGCATCGAGCATGCTATCGAGCTCTACACCCCTGGCAGCCCGTCCACCATCGCCAATCCGAACATCCTGCTCCGCGACGGCTTCGAGGCCGGCAGCGGCGCACGCTGGAATTAATCCCCCAACACCTTGGAGGCCGCCCACGCCCATGCAACGCCCTGTTGATCGCCTCGCCCGCCGCCGTCGCTTCGTCCTCGCCGCTACCAGCGTCCTGCTCGCCGCCGCTGGAGTCGCCGTCTGGACCGACACCTCGGGAGCCGCACCGACTGCCGCCGGCCCCGACGTCACGGTGTTCGTGCTCCTCGGCTTTTCGAACTACACCCCCGGCGGGGCCGTCAACGGCTATCGCGCCTACTCGATCGGCACGACATCCTGCAACCAGGGGGACACCAACCTCAGCTGGTGTACGAACGCCGGCGGCTGCAGCAACGGCAGGCAACAGAACGACCACCCGGTCATCGCGCAGAACCTCTACCGCCTGAAGCCGATTCCGCCGGCCACCGACCCCGTCGTCGACGGCCGCTTCGAGCAGGTCGGCGCCAGCTGGCTCAAGCATGGATTCACCGCGCTGGCGAATTCGGCGACTGGCTGCGGAGACGGCAGCTGCAACAATCCCGGTACCGGTACTTACCTCGGTGTCGGCTGCACGGACCCCTACACCTCGGGCCTCAACGGCACGCAATCCAACCTGGGCCCGCGCTCCGAGGTCGACCCGACCACGGGCGAGTTCCCGATGCCGTTCGGTGCCGGCGACAGTTCGACCGCAATCGGCAAGCGTCTCCAAGTTCTGGACACCGACCTCGACCCAAGTCTGAACGTCGGTGCGCTGTATTGGGGCGAAGGTCACTATGTGAGCCCCGACGACGCGATGGCTGGCAACGGGCTCAACAACGCGTCCTACCAGCCGGTCTCGGTCGGCGCGACCGCGGCCCGCACCCTCACGCTCACCGGCTCCATCGTCCGCGAGAAGTCGGCGATCGAGGTCTGGCCGGTGGTTGACCCCACGGTGGTGCTGACGAACATCGACATCCCCGGAGTGGTACCAACCGAGCGCTACCACATGGCGCGTAAGGTCACCGACCTCGGGGGTGGCCAATGGCGCTATGTCTACGCCGTTCACAACATGAACGCTCGTGATGAGGCGCGCGCCTTCGAGGTGCGATTCCCGGTGACCGCGACGATCACCAACATCGGCTTCCACGACGTCGACCATCACTCCGGCGACGGCGGTCTCGCCACGCCTTACGACAATACCGACTGGACCTCCTCCACCTGCCGGAGCAGCGTCCGCTGGTCGTCCAGCGCCTCGCTGGCCGCCAACCCCAAGGCCAACGCGCTGCGCTGGGGCACGATGTTCACCTTCTGGTTCGACGCCAACCTCGACCCGACGAGCATCTCCGAGCGCCTCGACATGATGGATGGCGGCACCGTGTTCTCCGATGGCCTGGAGAGCGGCGACGACCTCGGGTGGTGTGAGGGCGTGCAGAGCCCCTGAGATCCGTCAGGCTCCCAAGGAACCTCGCGCCGATCCGGGCAACCGGGTCGGCGCGTTTTGCTATTCAGATGAACTGGCGCCCGTGGAAGAACGAGACGGCGATCGCGATCAGGCTGGCGACCACCAGCCCGAGCCCGATCAGCACGTGGTCGCCGCGCTCGGGGCGTAGCGGGTCGAGGACCTTCGCGCCGACGTAGCCGGCCAGGAAGCCGCCGAGATGCGCGTAGTTGTCGATGCGGCCGCCCGTGACCAGGCCGAAGACCACCATCATCGCCACCCAGCTCCAAGTCTGGCTGCCGACCAACCGCGGACCGCCGCGGTGGCCAAACAGCACCAGGGCCCCCAACAGCCCGAAAATCCCCGCCGACGCGCCGACGGTGAGGTCGGCACCCCGCATGAACGAGGGCAGGAAGGGCATGAACGCGGCGACCAGGCTGGTCAGGACGAAGCCGCCGATCGACGCCACGTTGTAGAGGATCATCAGCCGGCCGGGACCGTAGATCTCGGCCACCGCCGGCGCTAGGTTGCGCAGCGTCATCAGATTGAAGGCGATGTGCAGCAACCCGCCGTGCAGCCAACCGGCCGACAGCGGCGTCCACCAGCGACCAAAGCCGAAGATTGGAACGGCCCCCGAGGCCCCGAACAGGAACAGGCTGCCGGTGCTCGGCGACAAGAGGGTGAAGCCAGTGAGCGACACGCCGGACGGGTCCGCCGCCAGGCAAAAGACATAGACCAGCGCGCAGACGCCCATCGTCAGCGGGACGAAGCCGAGGTCCCGCCCCAGGCCGCGCAGCGCATGGGCATAACCCCACAGGCCTGGGTTGCGACGGCCACAGCTGTAGCACTGAGGGTCGCGAGCGCCAACCAGGCGACCGCAAGAAGGACAGACCACCGAGCCCGAGGATTGCCGCCATGCCATGGCCAGAGCCTATCGTAGCGGCGACGAGAGGCACCCTCGATTCAACTTTAGTCTATGACGCTCACATCATGCAGACCTGAGCCGGAATAACTCATCCGACACCCATGTTGGACCAATCGAGACGGTCGGAAGCCCCGACGTCGGCGACCGAGGAGACCAGCGCCATGTCCGAGAGCCTGACCCTACCCATCCTGCCGCTCCGCGGAGCGGTCCTGTTTCCGGGCGTGTCGGTGCCCATCGGCGCCGGCCGACCGGTGACGCTCAAGGCGATCGAAGCGGCGATGCGCGACAGCGGCCGCCAGGTCTTCGTCCTCGCCCAGCGCGAGAACGTCGAGCAGGTGACCCCCGACCTGCTCTACACCGTCGGCACCATCGCCAAGGTGGGCGACCTGCAGCGCGGCCCCAACGGCGTGCAGCTGATTCTCCACGGGCAGCAGCGCGGCATCGCCGTGCGCATCAGCGAGGTCAGCGCTCAGGGCGGTGGCTCCTACTTCGAGGCGGTGGTGCGCGAGGCGGAGGAGATGCTGCCGATCGACGCCCGCGACCCGGCCTTCGTCGCCCTCTACCGCGAGGCCCGTGAGCGCGCCGGCGAGCTCGGCAAGAAGTCCGGTCTGCCCGACGAGATCGTGCAGAAGGTGCTCGACACGGTCGACGCCCCGGGCAACTTCTCCGACCTCGTCTCCGCCTACGTCGAGATGTCTCTCGCCGACCGCCAGATGCTGCTCGAGACCCTGTCGGTCGAAGAGCGCCTGCGGCGTGTCCTGCTGCGGGTGCAGCGGCAGATCGACGTCCTCGACGCCCAGCAGGAGATCAAGTCGCAGGTGCAGGAGGAGCTCGGCGACCGCCAGCGCGAAATGTACCTGCGCGAGCAGATGAAGGCGATCCAGAACGAGCTCGGCGAGGGCGACGACGGCACCGACCTCGACGAGCTCGCGGCGAAGCTGGTGGCCCTCGAGCTGCCGGCCGCCGCCCGCAAGGAGGTCGACCGTGAAATGAACCGCCTGAAGCGGCTCGGTCGCGAGTCGATGGAGGCGCAGGTCGTCCGCACCTACCTGGAGACCGTCGCCGAGCTGCCGTGGACCGGGCGCACCGAGGATCACATCGACATCCAGAACGCCGGCAGGATCCTCGACGAGGACCACTACGGCCTCCAGGACGTCAAGGACCGCGTGGTCGAGTTCCTGGCGGTGCGTCAGCTGCGCCAGGCACAAGTTGCGGCGGCTCTCGCCGAGCAGAAGGCCGCGGCCGAGGCCACGTCGCCCAGCCCTGCGGAAGCCGCCTGGGAGTCCGAAGGCGGCGCCGAGACCGACGCGACCGGGGTTGCCGACGCACCACCGTCGCGGCCCGGCAAGGCGCGTCAGGCGGCAGCGGAGCGCGCCGCCAAGGGCCCGATCCTCCTCTTCGTCGGGCCGCCCGGCGTCGGCAAGACCTCGATCGCAAAGGGCATCGCCCGGGCGATGGGACGCGAGTACGTGCGCATCTCGCTCGGCGGCGCCCGCGACGAGGCGGACATTCGGGGCCACCGGCGCACCTACGTCGGCGCCATGCCCGGCCGCATCATCGCCGGCATGAAGCAGGCGGGCACGCGCAACCCGGTGTTCCTGCTCGACGAGGTCGACAAGCTGGGCGTTTCCTATCAGGGCGATCCCTCGAGCGCCCTGCTCGAGGTGCTCGACCCGGCGCAGAACGACAGCTTTACCGACCACTACCTGGGCATTCCGTTCGACCTTTCCGAGGTGCTGTTCATCGCCACCGCCAACTTCGCGCAGAACATCCCCGGCCCGCTCCTCGACCGCATGGAGCTAGTGGAGTTCAGCGGCTACACCGAGGCCGAGAAGCTCACCATCGCCCGCCAGTACCTGCTGCCCCGCCAGCGCCAGGAGAACAGTCTCGAGGCGAGCCAGATCGAGGTCACCGACGACGCCGTCGCCGAGGTGATCTCGCGTTACACCAGGGAGGCCGGCGTGCGTCAGCTCGAGCGCGAGCTCGGCAAGCTGGCGCGCAAGGTGGCGCGCAGGGTGGCGGCCAAGGAGGTCGCGCAGGCACGCGTCGACCGCGACGACGTCGCCCCGCTGCTCGGGCGCCCGACGGTGCACCCGGAGCACGCCGCCGAGCTCGACCAGATCGGCGTCGCCACCGGCATGTTCTACACCCCGGTGGGTGGCGACATCATGTTCGTCGAGGCGACGACCATGCCCGGCAAGGGCGAGCTGGTGCTCACCGGCCAGCTCGGTGATGTCATGAAGGAGTCGGCACGGGCGGCCTGGAGCTTCGCCCGCTCGCACGCCGCCGACCTCGGCATCGACAAGGACGCCTTCCAGCGCGACGTCCACGTCCACGTCCCGGCGGGTGCCATCCCCAAGGAGGGCCCGTCGGCCGGCGTGGCGATGGCCACCGCCCTGGTGTCCAGCCTGTCGGGCCGCCCGGCCCGCCACGACGTGGCGATGACCGGCGAGATCACGCTCACCGGCCGCGTGCTGCCAATCGGCGGCGTCAAGGAGAAGGTCCTGGGCGCCGTGCGCGCCGGCATCGCCAAGATCCTGTTGCCGCAGCGCAACGTCGCCGACCTCGAGGATCTGCCGGCGGACGTGCGGGCCAGCATCGAGGTGGTCGCCGTCGAATGGCTGGGTGAGGCGCTGTCGCACACCCTGCGCGGCGCCACCTTCCGCGAAGGTCGGCTGCTGTTCGGCGAGGGCCTCGCCGAGGACCTCGGCACCGCCAAGCAGCACCCGCTGGCGCACTGACCGCGGACAGCGAGCAACCCCAGGGCGACCGTCGCGAGGCGGTCGCCCCTTCTGTTTCTGGTCAGCTATTTCTGCTGGCTGGTCTCCCAGGTGCCCTCGAGCTTGGTCTCCGTCGGCACCAGGGTGCAGCTCCAGTCGCCCTTGGCGGTGCCGCTGGCGAGCTCGCCGCGCATCAGGCCCTCGAACTTCAACGGGTAGACACCGGTCTGCACCCGGCCGACGAACTTGGCGTAGAAGAACGGGTCCTCGATGCGGCCCTCGAGCTCGGCCTTGAACGGCTGGCCGTCGCGAGTCTGGCCTTCCATCTTGCCGTCGAGGCTGGTGCCGCGCGCGTTGATGTCGAACTCGACGGTGCCGGCGACATTGCCGTCGAAGGTGCCCTGCCAGTGTCCGCGATTGGGCGACGAGCAGGCCCCGCAGGTGACGGCGACAGCGGCGAGTACCAACGTCAGCCCGAAACGTCCAGCGCGACAGGGCATCATGCCAGCCAGCGTACCAGAGGCCTTGTCCGCGCTCACCCCATCGTCGGCTTGACGTCCTCGGCTCGGATGGGCGCTGCCTGCACCGTCTCGAAGCGGCCGATCGTCACCTTGCCGGGCGGCAGCCCGCGCGGCTTGCCGACCTCGCCGGCGCGCGTGACGTGCACCGCCACCCGACCGCCCGCCTTGAGCTTGGAGTGACCGGCAGCGAGGCCGGCGGCGAACTGCAGGGTCGGCTTGGGCAAACGCTCGAGACGCTCCGGGTTGCGCACCACGACGTGCGACCCGGCGTCGGCGGCGACGTGCAGCCAGAAATCCTGCGGCGCCGCCAGGCGCAGACTGAGCACGTCGTTGTCCTCGGCGGTGCGGCCGACCAGCACGATCAGGCCGTCCGGCGACAGGAAGCGCTTGGCCACCGAACGACCCTGCCACAGGCCCTGGTCGGGATCGGGCGGTGGTGGCGGTTCTTTGCGCGCCATGGCTGTGCGTGCGATCCCTAAGCGCCAGCGCCGACCGGCGCGCCGCGGAGTGGCACGTCGATGACCAGGATCTTGGCCGCCAGCGGCCCGTTGCGAACCGCCAGTGAACGCGCCGCGGGAAGTCCGATGCCGGCCCCCTGATCGACGTCGCCGGCGAGGACGACAACGCGCCAGCCACCGTAGCGCTCACGCAGCAGCCGGCCGAGACGTGGCCACAGCTCGGGGTCGGCCGTCAGACGCTCGCCGTACGGCGGATTGACCAGCAGCAGGCCAGGACCAGCCGGGGGCGTCTGGGTGAAAGCATCGCCGGACCCGAGCTCGGTCACCGCCGACAGGCCGGCACGCGCCAGGCAGCTGCGGGCCACGCCCACGGCCGGGGCGTCGAGGTCGTTGCCCACCATCCGCAGCGCCGCTGGCGTCGGGCGCCGCTCGGCGGTGCGAGCCTCACCGGCCAGCCGAGCGAACGCCGCCGGCTGAAAGTTGGGCAGCCGCTCGAAGGCCCAGCGCGTGCGCAGGCGCCCGGGCGACCAGCCGAGGGCAATCCAACCCGCCTCCGCCAGCAGCGTGCCCGAACCACACATCGGGTCGACCACCACCAGCGCCCCGGCCGGTCGCTGCCAGCCGTCGAGGCCGGCGAGCACGCAGGCCGCCGCCAGCTGTTCGCGCACCGGCGCGACGACGGGATTGCGCGCGATGGCGTCGCGGCGACCACGCCCGAGCGGCCCATCCAGGCTGTGCACCTCGAGCCGTTCGCGCGGCGCCGACCCGCCCTCCGACGTGCGAGCGGTGACCGCCGAGCCGCGCGGCGGACGACCGCCGGACTCCGACCGCGACTCCTCCACCGCCCGATAGCCGCGGTGGTCGAGCGAGGTGCCGGAGGTGTCGACCAGCAGGGTCGCGCGGTCGTGGTCGAGGAAGATCCGGAGACCGAGGTCCGGATCGCCGCGCTCGACCCACGAACGGCTGCCGAAACGGTCCCGCTGACCGTCGACCAGGCCGTCCTTGGTGCGCAGCGCCACCCACCGCACGTCGGCGAGCACCGAGTGGCGGCTGGTCGCGCGGATGGCGAAGGACCGCTCGGGAGCAAGCAAGGTGGCGACGTCGATGCCGTCCCAGGCGGCCCGCGGGTGGCCGATCAACGCCTGGGCACCGCCGGCGAGGGCCACGTCGTCGCTCGCCGCCCAGCGCGCCAGCGCGACGAGAACCCGGTTGGCCGTGCGCAACCAGAGGTTGGCGCGCCAGACGTCCTGCCAGCTGCCGCGGAAGGCGACGGCGCCGGTATCGACCGCCAGGCCGGTGCCGAAACCGAGCGCGGTCAGCTCACCTGCCAGGAGCGACTCGAGACCGAGGGCGCAGGTGGCAACCAGGGCGAGGCTGCCGGCCCGCTCGCCGAGGATCTCGACCGCCGGGGGCGGACGCTCCCGTCGCGGCCGGTCGCCGCCTGGGCGATCTGAACGTCCGAAGCCCGACGGCCGCGCGGGGCCGCCGGGCCGCGCGCCCGGCCGATCGCCGGGGCGCCCACTGGGGCGCCCACCGCCGGGTCGGCCGCCGCCGGGACGCCCGCCGCCGGGACGCCCGGGCCCACTGCCGCCGCGCTCCTTCAAGTCTCACCCAGGCGTTGGCGCAGGGCCAAAAGCTCGTCCTGAAGGGCGCCCACCTGCCGTTCGAGCGCGTCCAAGCGGTCGAAAATGGTCGCCGGGTCGATCGCCGCAGGACGGACGCGAGCCACCGGCTCACGGCGCAGCGCGGGGCCGGGCTCGGTGCCCGCGTCGACACTGTCGGCGGAGTCGTCGTGGGCGCCGTCACCCGCCACCACTTCGCCTACGAGATGGCGCCAACGGTTCTCGCGCTGTCCGGGACGCCGCTGCAGCTCTTGCACCAGCGGCTCGGGCCCACTGGCCAGGCTCGCCAACGCGGTCTCGACCTCCTCGACGCTGGCGAATGCGTGCAGGCGCTCGCTGCGTGTGCGCAGCTCGCCCGGCGTCTGCGGACCACGCAGGAGCAACAGCGTCATCACCGCCTTGGTTCCCGGCGCGAGCTGCCAGCGACGGTCCAGGCAGTGCGCCCAGCGGGGCGAACGCGCGCCGTCGCTGCGCCAGGTGAGGACGTCGGCGCGCAGACGGTCGAGCGCCGACTCCACGGCGTCCTCGTCGTAGTCGGTGACCGGCTCGCGGTTGCTGCGCTGGTTGCAGGCGGCAATCACCTGGTTGACGGTCTGTGGGTAGTACTCGGGCGTCGTCTGCTCCTTCTCGAGCAGCGCGCCCAGGATACGGATCTCGGTGGCATCGAGCAGCCGGTGGCGCATGCGGGAGCCCTCGCTCGCGGCGTTCAGACGTAGCCCGCCGGGTGGCTGGCGAGCCAGCGGTGGGCGTGGTCGACGATGGTGGCCAGGTCGTACCGCGGGCGCCAGCCCAGCACTTCGCGGGCCCGCGACGACGACGCGACCAGGCGCGCGGGGTCGCCGGGCCGTCGGGGCGCTACCACCCATGGAATCGGCCGACCGACCACGCGCGACGCGGTCTCGATCACCTCGAGCACCGAGCTCCCCTGCTCGTTGCCGAGGTTGAAGGCCTCGCAACCGGCGGCCTCGTCGCCCCGCCGGCGCAAGCGCTCGAGGGCCTGGTAGTGAGCCTGGCAGAGGTCGTTGACGTGGACGTAGTCGCGCACGCAGGTGCCGTCCGCGGTCGACCAGTCGGTGCCGAACACCTGCACCGCCGGCCGACGCCCGAGGGCAGTGAGGAGAACCAACGGAATCAGATGCTCCTCCGGCTCGTGGTGCTCACCGAGCTCCCCCTCGGGATCAGCGCCGGCAGCATTGAAGTAGCGCAGTGCGACCCCGGCGGTGCCATGCGCGACGCCGTGCCAGCGGACCATCTGTTCCATCACCCGCTTGGTCTCGCCATAGGGGTTGGTCGGCACCTGGGGGTGCTCTTCGTCGATCGGCAGATGGCGGGGCTCGCCGTAGGTGGCTGCCGAGGAGGAGAAGATGAGGCGCCGTACGCCGTGCGCGCGCATCGCCGCGAGCAGGTTGGCGCAGGCCCCGACGTTGTTGTCGTAGTAGGCCTCGGGCTCACGCATCGAGCGCCCCACCGAGGCCAACGCCGCGAAGTGGATCACGCACTCGATCTCGTGCCGGCCGAACACGGCGTCGAGCGTGGCACGGTCGCGCAGGTCGCCGACCACCAGCTCGGCGCCGCGCACCGCGGCGCGGTGTCCGAGCGACAGGTTGTCGAGCACGACCACGCGCTCGCCACGCGCCACCAGGTCCTTCACCATGTGCGAGCCGATGTAGCCAGCACCACCAACCACCAGGATCATCTCCACCTCCACCGTTTGCTGGGGCAAGCCACCGCCGCCGCGGACCGTTGATTATCCCCCATCCCGCCGCCGCCAAGGGCGCATCACCGACCCGCCGCCCGTCGGGAGGGTGGCTTTCGACCCGAGATGGGTTAGCCTGGCCGACGGCACGATCTCGGCCAAAGAGTCACGGGAGGTAGCGATGCGCGTACTGCTGGTCGAACCGGACACCGTCACCCGGCAGCTGATCGTCGACCACCTGGCTCGCTGGGGCTACGAGGCAGAGGCCGTCGCCAGTAGCGCAATCGCTCGCGAGCGCCTCGAAGGCCCGACCCCGCCGCGCCTGCTCCTCCTCGCCTGCGGCCTGGTCGACCCCTCGGCGGTCACCCTCTGCGGCCTGCTGCGCAACAGCGAGAGCCAACCCTACACCTACACCCTGCTGTTGCCGACCCGCGACCAACGGCGGGAGACGGTCGCCGCGATCGACGCCGGCGCCGACGACTACCTGGCCAAGCCGTTCGACTGGAACGATCTCGAGATGCGCCTGCGCGTCGCCAGGCAGAGCCTGTCGCTGCGCGAGCGGTTGACCACCACCCTCGGCCAGCTGACGGCGCGGGCGGCGCAGGACGCGATGACCGGGGTCTGGGATCGCGACGCCACGCTGGGCTTCCTGAGTCGCGAGGCGGCCGCGAGCACCCGCACCGGCCAGCCCCTGGCGGTGGTCCTGGTGGCGCTCGAAGGGATGGCGGTGCTCAACCAGCAGCACGGGTTCGAGGCCGGCGACCGTCTGCTGCAGCTGGCAGCGGGCCGACTCCGGACCGGCCTGCGGGCGACCGACTGGGTCGGCCGCTTCTCGGGCACCAAGTTCCTGCTGGTCCTGCCCACCTGCAACGAGGCGCGGGCTCGGCACATCACCGACCGGCTACTCCGCGCGATCGCCGCGCCGCCGCTGCCGCCGGAGCTCGAGCTCGGAATGCCGTTGCGCTCCGGAGTCGCCACCGCGCGTGGTCCCGTCGAGCCTCAGGAGCTGATCGCCGCGGCCCGCGCCGACCTCGAGCTGGGGACGTCGCTCGCCCACTCGGCCGCGCTCCGCGAGAGCGAGAAGGCCGACACTTGGATCGAGCCAGGGATCGAGCCGGGGGAGTCGGCGGCGGCGCCCGCCGCCGAAGCTGACGCGACCGCCTGACCCGCGCGGCGCCTCACGGCGGCACCTGACCGCGACGCTGGGCCGCGACCTCAGGCCGCCTGGGCGCGTGCCAAGGCGGCGGTGCGTCGACCGAACTGGGAGGCGAACACCCGCTTCATCGCCGCCAGCTTGAGCCGCTGGAACGGGTAGCGACGGCTGGTCAGGCTGCCGCACTCCTCGGGCAGCATCACCAGGGAAACATGCACGTCGGGGGCGCAGCCGATCGGCAGCCCAGCCTCCATGCAGGCCTCGTAGAGGCGGCCGAACACCGGCACCATGTCCTCGGTCTTCGGCGGCGCCATGTCTTCGAGGTCGGTGCCCACCAGCGGCCGGAAGACGCACACCGTCGGCACCGCGCCCACCGAGGTGATCCAGTTGATGGCGGCAATCGACGACGCCGGCGGCTCGAGGCCGGCGATGATCTCGCCGTTGGTGATCCACGGCTCGTGGCGCGGCCCCATCTTGCCGAGCTGCGCGCAATAGCGAATCGCCTCGAGGTAGAAGTCGAGCCCGTACTCGGCGTGCTTGCCGGGGCAGATCTCCTGGAACAACACCGGGTCGAAGATCTCGAAGCAGAACGAGACGCGATTGACGCCCATCTCGCGGAGGCCCTTGTAGCGCTCGAGGTCGCGGTGCGGCGGCGTCTGCACACCGACCAGCAGGCCGAGCTCGCTCTTGATGCGGCGGATGTACGGCTCGAGGATGTCGAGGTAGGTGTCGCCGTCGTAGTGGCCGGTGTTGAAGTCGACGTAGGTGATGCCCGACTCGGCGCGCGCCGCGCGGACCACCTCCATCACCTCGTTGACGCTCTTGTCGTCGGCGTCGTCGACGCCGAGGTTCAGTCCCACCGAGCAGAACTTGCAATTGGTCTTCGCCGGCTTCGCCGTCCAGTACTCACAGACCTTGGCCTGATAGATGCCGAGGTAGGTGCCCTGCAGACTGCCGATGCGGGTCATCGGCTTGCCGGTCGACGTCTCGCGCTCGTACCAGCCCGGTCGCGGCGACAGGTCGACGCGCGTCACCTCGCGGTTGTCGCGGCGCACGAAATAGCCGCGCTTGTCCTGGTGGAGCTCGTACGGACTCTTGGCGGCAAAGGGCTCGCTCACCGGCACGTTGGTCCACAGACCGCCGGGGAGGATCAGCTCGAGGCCGCTGCCGAGGCCGGCGCGGGTACGCATGATCTTGCGACCGCCGTCCTGTTCGATGAAGCAGGTGTCGTCGAGACGAATACCCTGGCAGTACAGGTCGAGCTTGAGCAGGGCGGGGTTCTTGGCCAGATCGGAGTGGTTCATGTCGGGCCTCATCCTCGCCGCGGCCACCCCGCCCGGTCACCCCCCGGAGGGGTGGCGCGACGCCCACCCCGCCTTACGTGCGCCGGTTCGCCGGCGTCCGTCGCGCTCAGGACACGGGGGTCTGCCGACGCGGCGGCACGGTGCCTTCCGGCGCCTCGGCGTTGCAGGCAAATTCCTCGACATGCTCGATCCAGGCCTTGCCGGTCGCGCGGCGATAGAACGAAACGCGGCGCGGATTGGCATAGACGAAGCGATCGTCGGCGAGGTGGTCGAACTTCTCGTCGACCACCGACAGCTCGACCGACCCCTCGCGCCCGGTGCCGTCCCACAGCCAGCCGGCGGCCTGGTTCTCGGCGAAGAAGTAGATCGGATCGTTGCGGGTGATGGCGTCGGTGACGACGGTCTCCCCGGCCGGCACCGTCCACCAGCCGCGACTGACCCAGGTCTCGTCGATCGCGCGGTAGTAGAGGGCCACCGCCACCTCGACGTCGCAGGTGTTGCGCAGGGCAATCGTGTCGTACTCGGTCGTCTCGCCATGCACGAAGGCGTCGGCCTTGGTCTCGAGGCGCAACTTCCAGAGCTCGATCCGCTCGTCGTGGAGCTTCTGGATCTCGTCGCGCGCCGCGGCCGCCTGCTCGGCGAGGAGCTTGCGCTGCTCGTCGATGACCTCGGAGGGGCCGGGCGGCGACTCGGGCGGCGACTCACGCGCGCCCTGGGGGCCCGCCGTCGGCGGGGCGGCGCGCTGGCGCAGCAGCGTCGGGATCGCGATCGCCGCCACCAGCAGTCCACCGAGAGTCACACCGGCGCAACCGAGTTGCTGGGTCGGACCCCACTTCGCCATCGGTCGACTCCTCCTGTGCGGCGGACGATACTGCACGCCGCGCCGCCGGCGGCATGACGGGCGACGCGGCGCCTTCGCTATGCTCGGCCCATGCTCTCCAAACGCCCCATCGTCAGCGCCGATGACGCCGTCCGTGTGATTGCCTCCGGCGACCGCGTCTTCGTCCACACCGCCGCCGCCTGCCCGCGCCAACTGGTGATCGCCCTCGCCGCCCGCGCCCCCGAGCTGCGCAACGTCGAGATCGTCCACCTGCATACCGACGGCCCGGCGCCCTACCTCGACCCGAGCTGCGCCGGGTCGTTCCACCATCTCGCCCTGTTCGTCGGCCCCAACGCCCGTCAAGCGGTCGCCGAGGGTCGCGCCGACTACCTGCCCGTGTTTCTGTCGGAGATCCCGGCCCTGTTTCGCAGTGGCCGCCTGCCGATCGACGTCGCCCTGGTGCAGGTCTCGCCTCCCGATCGCCACGGCTTCTGCTCGCTGGGCGTATCGGTCGACGCCAGCCGGGCCGCCGTGCAGTGCGCCCGCCACGTCGTCGCCCAGGTCAACCCCAACATGCCGCGCACCCACGGCGATGCCCTCCTCCACGTCGACGAGATCGACACCCTGGTGACGGTCGACGACCCGCTGCCGGAGCACGAGCGGCCAGTGCTCGGCGAGGTCGAGCACGCGATCGGCCGCCACGTCGCCGCGCTGGTCGAGGACGGCGCCACCCTGCAGATGGGCATCGGCGCGATTCCCGACGCCGTGCTGTCGTCGCTCGGCAGCCACCAGCGTCTGGGGATTCACACCGAGATGTTCAGCGACGGCCTCATCGACCTCGTCGAAAGCGGCGTCGTCACCAATGCCGAGAAGCGCATCCACCCCGGCAAGATCGTCGCCACCTTTGCCATGGGCACGCGGCGCCTCTACGACTTCATGGACGACAACCCGCAGGTGGCGATGCTCGACGTCGCCTACGTCAACGACACCGCAGTGATCCGTCGCAACCCTCGAGTGACCGCCATCAACAGCTGCATCGAGGTCGACCTCACCGGGCAGATCTGCGCCGACTCGATCGGCACCCGCCACTACTCGGGGGTCGGCGGGCAGATGGATTTCATCCGCGGCGCCTCGCTGTCGCCAGGTGGCAAGCCGATCATCGCCCTGCCGTCGACTACCAGCCGCGGGACCAGCCGCATCGCCCCCGTCCTGCAGCCCGGCGCCGGCGTGGTCACCACCCGCGCCCACGTCCACTGGGTGGTCACCGAGTACGGCGCGGTGAACCTCTACGGCCTGGGTCTGCGGCAGCGCGCCAAGGCGCTGATCGGGATCGCCCACCCCGACCACCGCGAGGCCCTCGACCGCGCCGCCGCCGAGCGCTTCGCCGGCTGGACCGGCTGAGCCTGCTGGCGCCAGATCGCCCGCCTTGCCGGCCCCACCTTAGCGGGCGGCGCGCGGCCGGACCGCCGACCGGGGCAACGGCGGCGGGGCCGGTGCTAGGGTCCGAGCGGAGCTCGTACCATGGCCCAACGCACTCTCGGCCGCCGTCTGTACCTCTTGCACGGGCAGTGGTTTGCCCTCGTCACACTGACCGCGCTGCTGGTCGCGACGTTCGCCTTCGCGCGGCTGCGCGACATGCTGCTCGCCGACCGCCTCCTGCTCGCCCGCACCACCGCCCAGGCCTTCGACGCCGCCATCGAAACCGGCCTGCAGGGCATGGCCCATGTCGCCAGCGAGCTCGGCACGCCCATCGGCGGCGCCGGCAGCGCCGGCCGCGAGCTGCGCTCGTTACGCTTCCAGGGCTTGTTCCACGAAGCCGTCTACCTGCTCGACGCCGACGGTCGGGTCCTCGAAGCCGACCCGCCCGGCGCGGCGGTGTTGCCGTTGTCGGCGCTGCCCACCAAGCAGGCGGTGACGCGCCGGCTGATCGGTGCCGACGGCCGTGGCCGGCTGTTGATCGCGCAGCCCCTCCGCCGCGCTGATCAACCCGTCACCCTGGTCGCCCAGCAGCTGACCCACGGCTCCGACTTGAACAGCGCGCTGCGGCGCATGGCCGGCGACTCCTCGCTTCTCCTCTTCATGGTCGACGACAGCGGCGCGGTCATCGCCGCCGCCGATGAAACCTGGCTCGACCGCAGCGCCGCCCGGCCGGCGGTGATCGCCGGGCTGATTGCGCGCCGGGAGGCCAGCGTCGACCGCGACCAACCATGCATCGTCTGCGCGGCGAGCGCGGGCACGGCCGCCTACGTGACCGCGGTGGCGCCCCTGCGACTGGCGCCCTGGGCTGTCGTCGTCCAGCAGGCGCCCGCCGACGCCTTCGCCTCGTTGTACGCCATCCAGGCCCTGCTGGCCGTCGCCGCGGCGCTGGTGGCCGTCACCGGCTGGGTCCTCACGCGCGCCATCTCGCGCTCGATCGTCGAGCCGATCGCGGCGCTGTCGGCCCGCGCCGCCGAGCTCCAAGCCGGCGACCTCGAGACACCGATTGCGGTCGCCGGTGATCGCGAGGTGGAGCTCCTGGCCACCGCCCTCGACGCCGCTCGCCAACGCCTGGGCGCCACCCTCGGCGAGCTACGTGAGCTCAACGACGGGCTCGAGTCGCTGGTCGCCGAGCGTACCCAGGACCTGCGCCGCCAGGTGCGGCAGCTGGCGCTGCTGCACGCCGTCGGCCAGGCCTCGTTGCGCGACCGTGACCCGGCCGCGTTCGTGCCAGCCGTGCTGCGCCTGGCCTCCGAGTATCTGTCCTTCCACACCGTCGCCCTCGCCCTCGACGAGCCCGCCGGCGGGCGCCATCTGTGGACGCAGCCGGCCGGGGTGGTGCTCTCCTGGCTGACCGCCGGCGAGACGCCACCGAGCGGCTGGCAGCGCCGCGACCTGATCTATGAGGGCCAGCGGCTGGGCCAGCTCCTCTATCGCTGGCAGGCCCAGGAGGACGAGCGGGCGATGTCGGCGCTGGCCGATCAACTGGCCCTCGCCCTCCACGACGCCCAGCTGGTCGCCCGGGTGTTGACCGAGGACGCCCAGCGCAAGGTCCTGGTCCGCCGACTGCTCGGCGCCGGCGAGGAGGAGCGACGGCGCATCGCCCGCGAGCTGCACGACGAGATCTCCCAGCTCCTGACCGTCATCCAGCTGTCGCTCGACCGCCTGGCCGACGACCCCCAGGGCATCGAACGCAGCCGCCGCCACCTGGCCGCGGCGCAGACCGAGCTGCATCGCATCATCTACGACCTGCGGCCGTCGGTGCTCGACGACCTCGGCCTCGCCTCCGCCTTGCAGTGGTACGCTGAAAATGTCCTCGGGCGCGCAGGCATCGCCGTCAATCTCGACATCGAGCCCGACCTCGCGCTCCCCGGCGAGGCCGAGATCACCGCCTTCCGTATCTACCAGGAGATCGTCACCAACATCGTCCGCCACTCCGGCGCCGAGAACGTGTCGATCGAGCTCTACGCCCGCGACGGCCAGCTGGTCCTGGCGGTGGAGGACGATGGCAGCGGCTTCGACCCCGGCGCGAAGGCCGACGGGGCGGGCATCCTCGGCATGCGCGAGCGCGCCGAGCTGGTGGGCGGCAGTCTCACCTTCGACAGCCAGCCCGGGTCAGGTACCCAGGTCCTGCTCCAGATTCCCCTGTCGCCATGACCCGCATCCTCATCGTCGACGACCACGACCTGGTGCGCGAGGGCCTGCGCGCCCTGCTCGAGCGCGACGGCGAGCTCTCGGTGGTGGGCGAGGCCGGTGACGGCAAGGAAGCCCTGCGCCTCGCCCGCGACCTGCGGCCGGATGTCGTGCTGATGGACCTCAGCCTGCCGGGTGGCTACGGCGGCCTCGAGGCGGCGGAGGCCATCCTCGGCGAGCGGCCGGCGACCAAGGTCATCATCCTCACCCAGTACGAAAACCGTGAGTACATCAAGCGAGCGATCAAGATCGGCGCCCACGGCTACCTGCTCAAGAGCAGCGCCTCGGCGGAGCTGCGCGAGGCCATCCGCACCGTGATGCGGGGCCAGCACTACCTCCATCCCCTGGCCGCCGAGGAGCTGGTCGGCATGCTGACCGCCGGCCCCGGTGCCGAGGTCGACGACTACGAGGCGCTCACCCCGCGCGAGCGGCAGGTGGTCAAGCTGCTCGCCGAGGGCCGCACCAGCCGCGAGATCGCCGCCGATCTCGGCGTCAGCCTGAAGACGGCGATGACCCATCGTGCCCACGTCATGGAAAAGCTCGGTGTCCACTCACGCGCCGAGGTCATCCACTGGGCGATCCGCAAAGGGGTCATCCAGGCCGAGGCCGAGTCGCCGGACCGCAGCCGCAAGGCTCACGGCACCGGCGAGTAGGCCTCGAGCGTCGCCACCAACCGCTCGAGGTCGCGCCGCGGCAGGTCGGTGCGCAGCTCAGTGGTCAAGCCGCCCGCCGTCAGCTGGGCGCAGGTCTCTCGCCCCTCGGTCCACCAATGGACGTCGGGGCGACCGGGCAAGGGCTGAGCGTCGCCCCGCAGGGGCGGATCGGCGCTGCTGCTCGCGCGTTCACGCAGGACCAGGAAGCGCGCCCCGTTCCAGCGCAGCTCGACCACGGCTCGCGGCTGGCGGGTGACGACGATCGCCGGCACCGCCGACCCAAGAGCCTCTGGGTGGTAAAAGGGAACGGCCGGAACAAACCCGGCGAGCGCTCGCACTTCGCCCAGCGTGGCCGGGTAAAACGGTCCGGCGAGGATCTGCGGCGCGACGAGCGGCGCCGCGACGTGGAGCACCCGCAGCAGCGCGAAGACGGCCACCGCCGCCAGCAGAAAGCCGCCGACACCGCGCAGTCGGGTCCAGAGCGCCATCTCAGACCAGCCAGGGCAGGAGCATGAGCAGGGTCAGCGCAATCGCCACGAAGCTCGCCGACGGCAGGGTTGCCTCGGTGCGCGGGTGGCGACCGAGCAGGATGTCGACGCGACGCCGCAGGACCGCGCGAGCCGCGAGGTCGCGCGGGTCGGTCTGTTGATAGAGGGCCAACAGCGCACCTGCCAGATGCGCAGGGTCGGCGGCGACCACGGCCTGGGCGTCGCACGCGATCTCGCGCTCCACCGAGTACTCGCGAAACACCCACAGCGCGACCGGGTTGTGAGCTTGTAGCAGGCGGGCCGCGAACAGCCAGTGATCCGCCCGCCAACGGCGCCAGTGCGCGTGCTCGTGGCGGAGCACCGCCTGGAGCGACGCCGGGGTGAGCGCCGCGAGAGCCCCCACCGATACCAGCAGCCGTGGCCTCGCAGGTCGGCCAGCGGTCGCCACCAGGATCTCGTCCCCCGGCACCAGATCCACCGCGCAGCCCGACCAGCCGGGCAACGCGCGCGCCGCCTGCACGAGCTCGGCTGGTGCCGGGCAAGCGGTGGCGTCGGCCCGCGCCAGAGCGGGCAGCACTTCCTGAACGACGGTGACGACGACACTCAGCGCACAGACGGCGAGCGCCAGGTGATACACCTGGAGCACTCCAAACACCGGCAGAGCCAGCAGCCGCCCGCTGTCGAGCCACGCCGCGCCTTGGCGAAAGGCCATGTCGCGCCCAGGAATCGCCGCCGTCATCAGCGGCAGGACGAGCACCAGACCGAGGACTCGACGCTTGGTGGCGCCCGAGGGCAACCGCAGACGACGCCACCATACGAAGGCGACCAGCCCCGCCACGGCGGCGTGCAGCATCACCTGCCAGAGATAGGCCGCCGCGGTCGAGTACCAATAGGCAGGGAGCAAGGGTTACCGGCGCCCATGGCGCGGAGACGCTCAGCCTACCGCTTCTGCTGCATCTCCTCCCACTCGAGCGGATGCTCGTGCTGCATGCGTTCGACGCTGATCTTGCCGGTGAACATGCTGTCGTCGAACGGGAAGACGTCGGGGTTCAGGTGGGCGCCGTACATGTGCCAGACCAGCACGATGAGGAACGCCAGCAGCGCCTCCCAGGTGTGCATCATCTTCGCCGCCGGGATGAGCTCGGCCGGCAGCAGGCGCGAGAAGAGGATCGGGTACATCAGGATCACGCCCGAGACGATCATCACGCCGCTGCCGAAAATCAGCCCCCAGTACTCGAACTTCTGACGGTAGTCGTAGCGCCCGAAGCGCGGCGGCGCCTCGTCGCGACCGAGGCAGTACTTGAGATTCTGGATGGCGTCGGTGAAGTCCTTGCGCTCGAGCATCATGGTCGGGCGCAGCCGACGGGTCAGCACGCCGAACGCGGCGCTCGCCACGTGCACGGCCGTCATCACCGCGAAGACCAGGCCGGCCACGCGATGCAGCCAGCGCGCCACGAAGATGCCCCCCATGGCGTCCACCAGCCAGCGGCTGGCGTCGACATAGGGCCACTTCTGCGGCAGACCGGTGACCAGAAGGACGGCGAAGAGAACGATCATCGCCGCGTGCTGGAGGATCGCCCAGCGCGAGAACCGAACCACGTACCCGCCTGCGGTGTGTGCCATGACGGACTCCTACCTGCGGATCGCCACCCGGTAGAGGTGCAGAAGCACCTGCAGCACCAGGCCAACGACCATGAACGGGATGAAGACCTTGTAGCCGAGCTCGACCAGGTAGACGAGCGGCGCGTGCTGGAGTGAGGGCCGGTAGTGCGACAGCCAGGCGGCCGGGAAGTCTTTGGCCGCGCCCTGATGGCACTTGGCGCAGGCCACCTCGACGCGCGCCTTCATGCCCTCGGCCGCCTGCGCCTTGGTCGAACCGATGTCGTGCACGCCGTGACAGTCGACACAGGTGACCACGACCTGGCGATCGGTGATCGGCCCCTTGGACAGCGAGGCGGTGACCCCGTGGAAGTCAGTGAGGTAGGTGGTCGCGACGTCGGTCGGAATGCCGTACTTGTCCATCCGGGCGGCGTCGCCGTGGCAGCGCACGCAGGCCGTCGGCGAGGCCTGGCGGAAGCTCGGGTTGCGCGGGTCGGCGATGGCATGGGCGGTGTGGCAGTCGGCGCAACCAGGGACGTCCTGGTTGTCGTCGCCACTGAGCGCCCGACCGTGCACGCTCTTTTCGTAGGTGGCGTTGATGTCCTGATGGCACTTGGCGCAGGAGCGCGAGATCATCGCCCGCTTGGCGTGCGGGTCGTGGATGTCGTGGGCGCCGTGGCAGTCGCTGCACACCGGCACTTTCTCCGAGCCCTTCTTCAACAGGTCGAAGTGGACGCTCTCGAGCGTGCGCGTGTAGGTGTCGAAGTGACACTTGCGGCACATCTCGTAGATGCCGGTGACGTAGGCCCGGCGGTTGGCGAAGGTACGGCCTGCCGGGTGGTTGTCGCCGTTGTCATAGCCCTCGTGGCAGTCGGTGCAGACGAGTTGCTTGGCGTGCACCGAGCCCTCGAGGTCGGAGAGCTTCACCTCCAGGCTCATCTCGCTGCCGTCGTCGAACGCCAGGCTCAGGCTGCTGTCGGCATGGCAGTCGAGGCAGTAACTGACGGCTGCCGGCGGGTCTTGGCCCATCGCCGGCCGTCCCGCCACCCACGACGCCAACAGCATGGTTCCAAGTGCCAGGGCCGAGGCCCGAAATCGCCACCTGCGTAAGCTCACGTCCATGTTGCGCCTCCTGGCAGGAAGCGTCCTGCCAGGCAACAGGGTGGGCCTAAGCCGCACCGCGGCAAAGCCCCTCGTGGGTGGGCGCGGGTCGCGTCCCCGGGTGGGCGGCCAGCCCACCCGCCTTACGAATGAGACCGGGCGGCCAGCCCACCCGCCTTACGAATGAGACTGGGCGGCCAGCCCACCCGCCTTACGAATAGGACTGGGCGGCCAGGCATCGGGGCGGCGTCTAGACGCCCGGGGCACTCCTCCCGGGTCGGGTGCGCCAGAGAGAGGCGCCGACCGCCACCGCCAGGATGCCGAAGATGACCGCCAGTGAGACGCCGACCGGCACCTTCCAAACGTCCGCCAGAGCCATCTTCAGGCCAACGAACACCAGCACCGCCGCCAGGCCCGGCTTGAGGTACACGAAGCGATCCATGACGCCGGCAAGCAGGAAGTACAGCGAGCGCAGGCCGAGGATGGCGAAGACGTTCGAGGTGTAGACGATGAAGGGGTCCATGGTCACGGCAAAGATCGCCGGGATCGAGTCGACCGCGAAGATCAGGTCGGTGGTCTCGACGATGACCAGCACCAGCAGCAGCGGCGTCGCCGCCCAGCGACCGCCCCTCGCCACCGGCTGGCCGCTGGCCCGGTCGACCCTGACCACGAACTGCTGACCGTGGTAGCGGTCGGTCACCGGCATCAGGCGGCGCAGCAGGCGGACCAGGGGATTGGCCTCGGGCTCGAGCTGCTGGTCGCCCAGGACGGCCATCTTGATGCCGGTCAGCACCAGGAAGCCGCCAAAGACGTAGACCAGCCAGTGGAAGTTGCCGATCAGGGCCGCGCCGGCCGCGATCAGCACGGCCCGCAAGCCGAGGGCACCGAGGATGCCCCAGAACAGTACCCGATGCTGATAGACCGCCGGCACCGCGAAGTAGCCGAAGAGCAGCGCGAAGACGAAGATGTTGTCGACCGACAGCGACTTTTCGATCAAGTAGCCGGTGAAGAACTCGACGCCAGCCTGCGGACCGCGCCAGACGTAGACCGCCACGTTGAACAGCATGGCAAGGGCGATCCAGACCGCGCTCCAAGTCGCCGCCTCACGCACCGAGACGACGTGTGCACGGCGATGGAAGACGCCGAGGTCGAGCGCCAGCATCGCGAGCACGAAGAGGTTGAATCCGAGCCACAACCAGGGAGACGTCGCCATCACACACCTCGGGAGGTGCGGAGGTGCCCGCACCGAACGGGGCCTGAGGCTCACGCTGAACCGCCGATGAGGGCTGGCGCGAGACCACGGCCCCCATTTGACGACCCGGAGCGCCGCCCGGCGACACGCCGCGCGGCCTACCGGATCTGGGGTCGTGATGGTCTCGCGGCCGCCGGGCTCGTACCCAGCGGAGCCGTACCGGAGATGCCGGGAGGCACCTCGTGTTGACGATACGGACTGCCCGCCCTGGTTCGGCACCTGCGCCGGTCCGGACGGGGGCTACTCCCCACCGACGGAAATTGGATCAATCTGGTGCGGATTTGTCAACTCGACCGGTCGCCGACGTGCAGGCGACCGGTCGCAGCGGCCCGCTGCCGGTCAGCGCTTGTCGCGGTCGAACCAGGGGCGCACCGGGCGACCCGCCGCGCTCGCTGGTGGCCGACCGCCCGCCGGCCGCTGACCGGGACGGCCGCCGCCGGCCGGGCCGGGACGGCCGAACGGCCGCCGGTCCTGATCGACTGGAGCCGCGCCGCCCGTCGGAGCGCCCGAGCCCAGGCGACGGTCGGGAGACGCGTGCCCGCTGCCACCACCCATCGCACCGTGCGCCGCGTGCGGCGCCGCGGCGGGGCTGGCCGGACGCGAGCCGGGTCGACCGTGCGCCGGGCGACCGTGCGCCCTCGCACCGGCGGGACGACCACCGGTCGCAGCCGGCGCCGCCGCGCCGCGACCCGCGCGACGCTCGGCGTTGGCCTTGGCCCGGCCGCGCTCCTCGGCCTTACGAGCACGGATCTCGGCGATACGTTGGGCGAGCGGCACCTCGAGCGCCGACGTCGGCTTGGCGGTGTAGTCGAAGCCTTCGAGGGTGACCCGGTTGAGGCGCGCCCCGACGGCCCGCTCGATGGCGACGAGGTCGCCGCGCTCCTGCTCGGCAACGAAGGTCCAGGCCTCGCCGGTCAGCTCGGCGCGCGCCGTGCGGCCAACGCGGTGGATGTAGTCCTCGGCAACGTTGGGCACGTCGAAGTTGACGACGTGCGACAGCGCCTCGACGTCGATGCCGCGGGCGGCGATGTCGGTCGCCACCAGGACGCGGATCTTGCCGGCCTTGAAGCGCGCCAGCGCCTCGGTGCGCTGCGCCTGGCTGCGGTTGCCATGGATGCGCTCGCAGGCGACACCGTTCCTGTCGAGCAGGTCGGCGAGTCGGTTGGCGCGGTGCTTGGTACGGGTGAACACCAGCACGTTCTTGATCGGCTCGCGGCGCAGGAGCTCGAGCAGCAGGTACGGCTTCAGGTCCTCGCGCACCGGATAGATCGCCTGGGTGACGCCGGTCGCCGGCTTGGCCTCGCGGTCGACCGCGATCTGCACCGGTTGGTGCAGCATGGTACGCGTCAGGGCGGCGATCGGCGGCGGCATGGTGGCCGAGAACATCAGGTTCTGACGCTCCTTCGGCAGCAGGGCGAGGATCCGCTTGATGTCGGGGATGAAGCCCATGTCGAGCATGCGATCGGCCTCGTCGAGCACCAGCACCTCGACGCTGTCGAGCCGGGCGTAGGGCCGCTCCAGATGGTCGAGCAAGCGGCCCGGCGTCGCCACCAGGACTTCGAAGTTGTTGCGGAAGGCGGCCTCCTGCGGGCCCATGCCGACGCCACCGAAGATCGCCGCGCCGCGCAGGCGAGTGTGCTTGCAGAGCGCCGTCAGCTGCTCGGCGGTCTGCGCCGCGAGCTCGCGGGTGGGCGACACGATCAGCGCCCGCGGGCCGACTGCGCGCTTGGCAGAAGGCGTCATCAGCCGGTTGAGGATCGGCAGCAGAAACGCCGCCGTCTTGCCGCTGCCGGTCATCGCGCAGGCGATCATGTCCCGGCCGGCCAGCGCCGGCGGGATCGCCTCGAGCTGGATTGGCGTCGGCACGGTGAAGCCGAGGTCGGCCACCGCACGCAGAAGGGGTTCAGGGAGGTTCAGGGAAGCAAAAGACATCGATCGCTCTCGATCTCGGGGCGCCACGCGGAGGCTGACTGGGTCGCGGCGTTCGACGGCCGGTACACGGCATCATCGAGCGCACGGGGACCCTGCCCGCGCTCACACGGAGGACGCTCCGCTACGTTCCGGCGAATGGTTTGAGGGCGCGGGGGGACTGCCGGGAGGCCAACCGCTTCGGGCTCGCACGAGCCCAGCTCGGACCGAAGTGTTTCTATCGACTGCTGGGCGCGTGGCGCCCGCGGTCTGGATGGCGCTCGCTTGAAGCAAGCGCCATCGCCTTCGGTTTGTCCCGAGCGCATAGTTGGCGTCGAACGCCACCAGCAGCAGGGACGGGCGTACAGTCTCACAGATCCCCCACCGGCGCAAGCACAGCTCCCTGTGCAGGCCCCGCGACGCGCGGCGGCACGTGGCGCAGGGGACGCCGCGGCACGATAGCCTGGAGCACCATGCGCATCGCCCTCATCTCCCCCAAGGGCCCGCTCTACCGCCACCGCGGCGGTATCTTCGGCAAGTCCCTGCGCTACATGCCGCTGACCCTGCCGCACCTCGCGGCACTGGTGCCCGGCGAGCTTCGAGCGACGGTCGAGCTGCTCGACGAGGGCATCCAGGACGTCGACCCGGGAGCCGTCGTCGCCGACGTCGTCGGGCTCACCGTCATTACCGGCACTGCGGTGCGCGCCTACGAGCTGGCTGCGCAGCTGCGGGCGCGCGGCATCACGGTGGTGCTGGGCGGCCCCCACGTCACCCTGGCGCCGGACGACGCCGCTCCCCACGCCGACGCCATCGTCGTCGGCTACGCCGAGGAAACCTGGCCGCAGCTGCTGCGGGACTTTGCCGGCGGCAACCTCGCCGCCCGCTATGACCAGCGACCCGGGCTGTCGCTCGCCGGCCTGCCGGACCCCCGGCGAGACCTGCTGCCTCGCGGCCGCTACCTCACCGACGATGTCTTCGAGGCTACCCGCGGCTGCATTCACAAGTGCGACTTCTGCGTCGTGCCGGCGGCCTGGGGTCAAAAGCCGTACCAGCGCCCGGTCGCCGAGGTGGTGGCGCAGATCCGCCGCAAGGGCTCACGGCGGCTGATCTTCGTCGACCTCAACCTGATTGCCGACCGCGCCTACGCCGCCGAGCTGTTCGCAGCGCTGATCCCCCTTCGCCTGCAATGGTACGGCCTGGCGACGGTGCTCCTCGGCGACGACGACGAGCTCCTCGAGCTGGCCCGCCGCAGCGGCTGCAAGGGCCTGCTGATGGGGCTCGAGTCGATCAGCCCCGCCAACCTGCGCGCCAGCAAGAAGGCGTTCAACAGCCCGGACCGCTTCGCCGCCCTGGTCGCCAAGCTGCACCGCCACGGCATCGCGCTGCAGGGCTGCTTCGTCTTCGGCCTCGACCACGACGAGCCCGAGGTCTTCGCCGAGACCGCCCGCTTCGCGATCGAGGCCGGCATCGACCTGCCGCGCTTCGCGGTGGTGACCCCGTTCCCCGGCACCGCTCTCTACCAACGCCTCGCCGCGGAGGGCCGCATCCTGACCCGCAACTGGGAGCTCTACGACGGCCAGCACGTGGTTTTTCAGCCGGCGCGGATGTCGGTGACCGAGCTGCAGCTCGGCATCGAGCAGGCATGGAAGGCGGCGTACAGCGTGCCAGCCATGTGGCGGCGCCTCAAGAGCTCGCCGTCGCCGCTGGCCGTGCGCCTCGGCACTAACCTTGGCTACCGCTTCTACGCCCATAACCTGCATCGCTTCTACAACTGCGACTGGATCCTCGGCCTGCCTTCCCTCGGCTCTGCGGCGGCATGACCCCATGCGCCTGACCCTCGTCCACCCCTGCATCGGCCGGCGGCCGGGCCAGCGCTACATCCGCACCTGGCAGATGGAGCCGCTGCCGCCGGCGCTGATCGCCGGACTGACCCCGCGCGACGTCGAGGTGCGCTTCTACGACGACCGCATGGAGGACGTGCCGTTCGACGAGCCCACCGATCTCGTCGCCATGTCGGTCGAGACGTACACCGCCAAACGCGCCTACCAGATCGCCAGCGAGTACCGTCGACGGGGGGTACCGGTGGTGATGGGCGGCTTTCACCCAACGCTCTGCCCGGACGAGGCCATGCGCTACGCCGAAACGGTGGTGGTCGGCGAGGCGGAGGCGCTGTGGCCCGAAGTGCTCGACGACTGGCGCCATGGCCGGGGGCGCAAGCTTTACCGCCAGGAGGGCCGCACCACCCTGGCTGGCGTCGCCCCGGACCGCCGCATCTTCGCCGGCAAGTCGTACCTCGGGGTCGGCCTGGTCGAGGCCGGGCGCGGCTGCCACTTCCGCTGCGACTTCTGCGCCGTGCAGACCGTCTTCGGGCAGACCCAGACCCGCCGTCCCACCGACGAGGTGGTGGCCGAAGTGGCCGCCCTCAAGGGCAGCCGCAAGCTGATCTTCTTCGTCGACGACAACATCACCTCGAACCTCGAGCAGGCCAAGGAGCTCTACCGCGCACTGATCCCGCTCGACGTGCGCTGGGTGAGCCAGGCGAGCATCAACGCCGCGCACGACGAGGAATTCCTCGACCTGCTGAAGCGCAGTGGCTGCCGCGGGGTACTGATCGGCTTCGAGAGCCTCGAACCGAAAAACCTCGCGGCGATGAACAAGAAGTTCAACACCATGCGCGGCGGCTACGACGTGGCGCTCGCGAACCTCCACCGGCACGGCATCCGGCTCTATGGCACCTTCGTCTTCGGCTACGAACACGACACCCCGGCGATCTTCGACCAGAGCGTCGCCTTCGCCCGCGAGCACGGCCTCTATATCGCCGCGTTCAACCATCTGACACCGTTTCCGGGCACCGCGCTCTACCAGCGCCTGGCCGCCGAGGGCCGGCTCCTCTACGACGCCTGGTGGCTGGCCGACGACTACCGCTACAACCGCGTACCCTTTCGCCCCGGTGGCAGCATGAGCGCCCAAGACATCGAGCACGCCTGCGTCGAAGCCCGCCGGCAGTTCTACGCGTGGCCCAGCATCCTGCGGCGGTCCTGGCACCCGACCAACCGCGCCGACGCATTCATGTTTCGCAACTTCTTCCTGATCAACCAGCTGCATCGCGCCGACGTGGACGGTCGCAACCACTACCCGCTCGGCGTCGAGGGGTGGCGCGGGCCGTTGCTCGAGGCGGCGTGACGGTCACCGTCGATCTCGCCACCGCCGCCGACGAGCCCGGGATCCGTGCCCTGCTGGACCGCCTGCCGCTCGCCGGGGCGATGCGTCTCAGCTTTCCGCGCGAGCCCGACCGCAGCATTGCGGCGAAGGCGACGAGCGTTCGGCACCACACGGTCGTCGCCCGCGACGCCGGCGGCTCCGTGATCGGCGTCGGCAGCCGCCACGTCGTCCCAGTGTGGGCCGACGGCGCGCCGGCCCTCGTCGGCTATCTCGCCGAGCTGCGCGTCGACCCGCGGATCCGCGGCCGACGGCGGCTGCTGGCAGCCGGCTTCGCCTGCCTCGAAGCCACCCGCCAGGCCGACGAGCTGCCGTTCGACCTCACCAGCGTGGTGGCCGACAACACGTCGGCGCTGCGTCTGCTCGGCCGCGGCGTCCGCGGCCTGCCCACCTACCGGCCGGTAGCTGACCTGACGACGCTCGCGCTGGCGCCGCGCGCCGCCCGCCGGCGCCCGCCGGCCGAGGTCGCCATCCAGGCGGCGGCGGTCGACGACTTGGGCGCTGTCGCCGCCTGCCTCGAACGTGCACGCCGAACACGCGGGATCTCCGCGCGCGTGGACGAGGCCACCCTGCGCTCGCCCAGCCGGTGCCCGGACCTCGAGCCGGGGGACATCCTCCTGGCCCGACGCGGGCGCGAGGTGGTCGGTTGTGCCGCCCTGTGGGATCAGCGCCGGTTCAAACAGACGGTGGTCGCTGGTTACGCGCCCTTCCTCGCCCTCGTCCGCCCCCTGCTCGCCAGCGCCAGCCGCCTGCTGGGCGGGCCGCCGTTGCCGCCGCCGGGATCGCCCCTGGCGCTCGCCAGCGTGTTCGCCCTTGCCGTCGACGCCGCCGACCCCGAGGTCGCCGGGTGGCTGCTCACGACGGTGCTCGACCAGGCGCACCAGCGCGGCCTCGCTGCCGTCCTGCTAACGCTCGACGCCGGGCATCCCGCCGGTCATCCAGGCCTCTCGCCCTCGGCGCCCAGGGCCCTGGCGCGCGCGCTCGGCGCCGCCCGTCGCTACCCGAGCCGTCTGTTCGCGGTCGCCCGCGAGCCCGGTGCCCTCGCCACCGCGAGCGCGCTAGCCGGCCGTGGCGTCGTCCTCGAGGTAGCCTGGCTTTGACCACCACCGCGCTGCCACGCCTGCTGCCACGGCTGCTCCCGCGCGCTGCCCTGACGACCCGCGAACGCGAGGCGATGCGCGCCCTGCTCGACCGCCACTTCCTGGGCGTTACCGCCGCCGGCTTCGCGGCCGATCTCGCCGCCAAGGACTGGGCGCTGCTCCTCCACGATGCCGACGGCGGGCTCCTCGGCTTCTCGACCTTTGCCGTCTACGAGACTCGCGCGCCCGGTGGTGATCCGGTGCGGGTCGTCTACTCCGGCGACACCATCGTCGCCCGCAGCGCCTGGGGCACGCCGGCCCTGGCGGGGGCCTGGATCGCCGCCGTCCGCGCGGTCACCGCCGACCGGCCGGAGCTGCCGCTGTATTGGCTACTGCTGTCCTCGGGGTTTCGCACCTACCGCTTCCTGACGGTCTTCTGGCAGCGCTTCGAGCCGCGACCGACCGCTGATGAGCCTGGAGGCCCGACCCCGGAGTCGCGCCTCCTCCGCCACCTGGCCAGCGAGCGGTTCGGTGCCACCTACGACCCCGAGGCCTCGGTCGTCCGCCTGGCTGCGCCCCAAGTCCTGCGCGGCGACCTCGCCGAGGTCCCTGCCGGCCGGCAGCGGGATCCGCACGTCGCCTTCTTCCTCCGCCAGAATCCGGGCTGGCGGGCCGGCGACGAGCTCGCATGCCTGACCCGCATTGCCGCCGACAACCTGACGGCGGCCGGCCGCCGGATGTGGCGGCACGGGGTGGTTGGGCACGCCCCGGCCGCAGCCGGGGCTGGGGCGAAGGAGCCCTGACGTGCCCCTCGCCGCGATCGTCTGGCTGGCCGGCAACCTGCCGTCCGCGGCCGCCTACGCGCATGCGGTCGACCGGCCGCGGGCGGCTCAGGAGGGTCTTCTCCGCGCCTTCCTCAGACGCGACGCGGCGACGGCCTGGGGCCGCGCCTACGGCTTCGCCGACGTCGCCGCCGCCCCGGCGATGCTCAGCCGCTTCCAGGAGCGCCTACCGATCGTCGACCCCGACGAGCTCGCGCCGTGGCTCGGCCGGGTCGCCGCGGGCGAGCCCGGAGTGCTCACCGCCGATCCGGTCCTGCTTCTCGAACCGACCAGTGGCACCACGGGCGCCGCCCGGCTCGTCCCCTACACCGCTGGCCTGCAGCGGTCCCTCCGCCGGGCGATCGCCCCCTGGATCGTCGACCTCCATCGTCGCCACCCGCGACTCGCCCTGGGCTCGGCCTACTGGGCGATCACCCCGCCCAGCGTCGGCGCTTCGCCGGCCGCGGACGCGACCGGCGGCCCGCCTACCGGCTTTGCCGACGACGCGGCCTACCTTGGCGGGCTCGCGCAGCGCCTGGTCGACGCCACCCTCGCGGTGCCGTCGACGGTGGCCCGCATCGCCGACCTCGACGGCTTCCGCCACGCCACGCTGCTCCACCTGCTGGCGCGCCCGGACCTCGCGCTGGTCTCGGTCTGGCACCCGAGCTTCCTCGAGCTCCTCCTCGACACCCTCGCCGGCAGCTGGGACGCCCTCCTCGCCGACCTCGCCGTCGGCGTCGCCCGCCACCCGGCGATCCCGCGGGGACTCCTGCGGCCCCTCCGCCCCCGGCCGCGACGGGCGTCGATGCTCGCCGGGGTCGACCCCGCCGACGTCGCCCGCATCTGGCCGCGTCTCAGCGTCGTGAGCTGCTGGGCCGACGCGCATGCCGCCCTCGGCGCCGCCGCCCTCGCCCGCCGCCTGCCCGGTGTCGAGCTCGAGCCCAAGGGTCTCCTCGCCACCGAGGGCGCGATCACCATCCCCTACCGCGGCCAGCACCCGCTCGCCCTCCGCTCGCACGTCGTCGAGCTCGAGCTCGATGGCGGCGACGGCCGGCCGCGCTTCCCCTGGGAGCTGCGCGAAGGGGACACCGGAACCGTCCTGCTCAGCAACGGCGCCGGCCTCTGGCGCTACCGCCTCGGCGACCGCGTCGTCGTCGACGGCTTCGTCGGCCGCACACCGAGCCTGCGCTTCCTCGGCAAGACGGGCAACGTCTGCGACCTTCGCGGTGAGAAGCTGGCCGAGCCGTTCGTCGCTGCCGCCATCGCGGCGGCGCTCACCGCCGCCGGCTGCGCCACCCGCTTCGCCCTGCTGGCGCCCGAAACCCCGCCCCCCGAAGGCCCGACACCTGGCGTCCCTCGCTATGCGCTCCATGTCGAGCTCCCACCAGACGGTGAACCGCGGCACCGCGTCGAGCTCACCCGTCGCCTGGCCGGTTGCCTCGAGCAGGAGCTCGCCGCCAACCCTCACTACCGGCTGGCGGTCGCCCTGGGTCAGCTGGCACCGGCCGAGGTGGCTCCGTTCGTCGGCGACGGCTATGCCCGCTACGCCGTCGCCGAGGCCACCCGCGGTCGTCGCCTCGGAAACCTCAAGCCCCTCGCCCTGTCGCCGCGACAGGACTGGCGGGGTCTCTTCGAGGCGGGCAGCGCTTGCCGGTAGAGTCCGCCCGCTTGTCCGCAACGCCGCCATTTCCCGCCGTGCCCGCCGCCTGGTACCGCGTGGCAGCCAGTCGGTCGTTACGTCCGGGCCACCTCCTGCGCTTCGACCTGCCGGGCCGCTCGTACGTCGTGTGGCGGGGCCGCGAGGATCGACAGCCCCATGCCGTCGCCGCCCATTGCGCGCACATGGGCACCCACCTCGCCCATGGCGCCGTCGTCGGCGACCGCCTGCGCTGCCCGTTGCACCACTGGTGCTGGGCCGCGAGCGGCAGCGGTGAGCGCGCCAGCGGCGACTCGGTGGCCCTGCGCCAGCCCACCTTTGCCGTCGCCGAGGCCTACGGATCGCTGTGGCTGTACCCGACCGGCGACCCGCCGCCGCCCCTGCCTGCCCTCGCCTCCCTGCCCGATGCCACCTCCTTCACCCTCGCCGGCCGACCGCTCACGTTGCGCTGCCCGTGGCCGGCGGTCGCCGCCAACGGCTTCGACTTCGAGCACCTCGCCACCGAGCATGGAAGAACGCCGATCACCGCGCCGACGATCGAGCTGGCCGACCGGCAACGCCTGCGCCTCCGCTATGCCGCCCGCGTCACCGGCCAGGGCCTGGCGGATCGCGCGGTGCGCTGGCTGTCCGCCAATCACGTCGCTCTCGACGTCAGCTGCTGGAGCGGCACGTTGATCAGCGTCGAGAGCCGCCTGGGCCATCGGCGGCTGCCCAACGGCCTGTTCCTCTGCCTGCGACCGCTGAACCCGAAGGCCGTCGAGGTGACCCCGCTGTTCGTCACCCCTCGCGGGCGCCTGCCGGCGTGGTCACGGCTGCGGCTGCGCGTCGTCCGGTCGCTGTTTCAGGCCTTCGTGCGCAAAGATGCGGCGTTCATGGACGACCTGGACTTTCACCCCTCGCCGCTCGCCGTCGGCGACCGCGTCGCGGGCGACCGGGTCGCGGGCGACCGGGTCGCGGGCGACCCCGTGCTCGCCGCCATGCTCGCCTTCCTCGCCAGCATTCCGGGCCTGGCGCCCACCGACCCCTGAGGCGTCCCCATGCCGCGACAGATCAGCCTGCCGTTCTCGCTCCCCGAGGCCACCTCGCCACCCGGCCCGCGGCCGCCGCGCACCTGCACCATCTGCCGCGCCGACCTGCGTCGCGACGAGCCGGTGGTCGTCATTCGCAAGCTGACGTCCTGCCCGCGCTGTCGCCGCCAACTCCGCCAGCGTCACCCTCCGAAGGCCCCAGCCCTGCGATTGATTGCCATGCTCGAGGAGCAGTACGGGGCAACCAGCATCCAGCGCATGCTCGAGAACGAGCTCGCGAGCACCGGCGACCGCTGATCTCCGAAAGCCATGCATGCCTGCCAAGACCCGGCTCGTCGCCAATCCACTGAACAGCTAGTCGTACGCGGCATTTGACGCCGGACCGGCGGGGCCGTAGCCTCAGAGCGACCATCCGTCCAACGTTCGCATCGGAGATGCCTGCCATGGCCCGCCACCCCGCCACGCTCCTCGCGGCCGCCCTGCTCTTGCGCGTCCTGCCCATCGCCGCCCAGGAAGCCGCACCATTGGCCGCCCCGGCGGCGATGCCGCCGCCAGTCGCCACCGCCGCGCCTGCCGCCGCGCCTGCCGCCGCGCCCGAGGTCACCCCCGAGCGCCTGCACGCCGAGCTCCGCGCGCTCCGCGACGCGATGCTGGCGGCCATCGAGCGCGGCGACATCGAGGTGGTGTTGCTCAACCTCCACCCGAACGTCGTCTTCACGCCGCTCAACGGCGAGGTCTGCCGGGGGCCGGCGGAGGTGCGTCGCTACTTCGAGAAGATGATGACCGGTCCCGAGCGGGTGGTCGAGAAGCTCGAGCTCGGGCTCGAGGTCGCCGCGCTGACCGACCTCTACGGCGACACCGGCCTCGCCTACGGCACGTCCCACGACACCTACCACCTGCGCGGTGGGGCGTCGTTCGCCATCGACAGCAAGTGGACCTGCTCGCTGGTGCGCCATGACGGCCGGTGGCTGATCACCAGCTTCCACGCCTCGGCCAACGCCTTCGACAACCCGATCCTGACCGCCGCGGTACGCGCGGCGAGCCTGCGGGTCGGCGCCATCGCCGCCGCCGTCGGGCTGCTCCTGGGCGTCGTCTACACCCGCTGGCGGCACCGCCGGCGGACGGCGGCATGAGCCAGGCGACGGCGGGCGGGCACCAGCTGCCGATCCCTGGCGGGCTCAATCTCGCGCTCGCGGCAAGCGCCATGGGCGGCGCCGCGGCGCTGCTGTGGGCCGCCTCGCAGGTTCGCGGCTGGCTGCCGCTGGTTGCCATCGCCGTCGTCTTTTCGTACGTCAACAACACCGTCTTCTCGCTCCTCCACGAGGCGGTGCACGGCATGTTCCACCGCCGGCGGGTGGTCAACGACGCCGCCGGCCTGCTCACCGCCGCGTTCTTTCCCACCGGTTTCACCTTTCAACGCATCTGCCATCTCGGCCACCACCGTCGCAACCGCACGGACGACGAGCTCTTCGACTACCTGCTGCCCGGCGAGAGCCGCTGGTGGAAGTCCCTCCAGTGGTACGGCATCCTGACCGGCGTCTACTGGCTGCTGCCGCCGCTCGCCTGCCTCGTCTACCTGCTGTGGCCCGGGTTCTTCCGCCTGCCCGCGCGGGGCGGCCGGCTGGCGCGCCAGAGCAGCGCAGCGGCGATGGCCGAGGCCTTCGCGGGCGCCCCGGACGGCCGCATCCGGCTCGAGATCCTGGGCACGCTGGCAATTCAAGCGACGCTCGCCTGGGCGCTCGACCTCACCCTCGTCGGCTGGCTGACCTGCTATGCCGCCTTTGCCGTCAACTGGAGCTCGCTGCAGTACGCCGACCACGCCTGGAGCGCCCGCGACCGGCACGAGGGCGCGTGGAACCTGCGGGTTTCGCCGCTGGTGCGGGCCTTCTTCCTCAACTACCACGACCACAAGGCCCACCATCAGCATCCGACGGTGCCCTGGCGTTTTCTGCCTCGCTTCGTCGACCCTGGAGAGCCGCGGCCGTCCTTCTGGCAGGTCTGGCTCACCATGTGGCGCGGTCCGCGCAGGTGGCCGGACCCCGCGCCGCCGTTCGGCCCCGCTGCACATCGCCAGACCGAGGCCTGAGCCGTGGACCTCTCGGCCCCGGCAGACGGCGGTGCGGAGGCACCTCTCCTCGCCCTGCCGCCGAACGGTGAGGGCGCCGGTGTCCTCGCCCTCGCCACCGCCTACGCCGTCTGGTTTGGCGTCTTGTACGCCGGCGCCAGCCGCTGGACGGTGCACGTCGCCGGACAGCGCCCGCTGGCCGTGGTCCCCCATCTGGCCAGTGAGCTCGCGGTGCCGTTCGTGCCGGCCGCCTCCTGGCTGTACCTCTCCGGCCCTCTGATCCTGCTCCTGGCGCCCCTGGTGCTGCGCACCCGG
>CXWL01015288.1_pt1 | contig 54148 bp, 52 predicted proteins | sample 590931 | NCBI WGS metagenome assembly CXWL01 (sample SAMEA3498368, study PRJEB10139) | groundwater metagenome | biome: water well; material: biofilm material | place: Germany | collected 2015-04-27 | reverse complement strand
CTGCAGCGCGCGCGGCCCACCCTCTTCATCTCGGTACCGCGGCTGTGGCTCAAGTTCCAGCAGGGCGTATTCAGCAAGATGCCGCCGGCCAAGCTCGACCGGTTGCTGGCGATACCCATCCTCGGCCGCATCGTCGCGCGCAAGGTGCGCAAGGGCCTGGGGTTGGATGCGGTGGTGGTGGCCGGCAGCGGCTCGGCGCCGATCCCGGCCGAGCTCATCGCCTGGTACCGCCGCATCGGGCTGGCGCTGTACGAGGGCTACGGCATGACCGAAGACAACTCCTACTCGCACACCTCCAACGCCGCGCACAACGCGCCGGGCTACGTCGGCGTGCCACTGCCCGGCGTGCAGGCGCGCATCAGCCCCGAGGGCGAGATCCTCATCAAGTCGCCCGGCCGGCTCAGCGGCTACTACAAGCGGCCCGACCTCGACGCCGAGTCCTTTACGCCTGACGGCTTTTTCCGCACCGGTGACCTGGGCGAACAGCGCGCCGATGGCCTGCTCAAGATCACTGGCCGCGCCAAGGAGATCTTCAAGACGGCCAAGGGCGAGTACGTGGCGCCGGCCCCGATCGAGAACCAGCTCAATGCGCACGCCATGATCGAGCTCTCGCTGGTGTCCGGCGTGGGCCACCCGGCGCCGTATGCGATGGTGCTGCTGGCCGAAGATCTGCGCCCGCGCCTGGGCGACCCGACGGTGCGAGCGCAGGTGCAGGGCGAACTCGAGCACCTGCGGGTTCAGGTAAACCAGGGTCTGCCCGACTATTCCAAGCTGTGCATGGTCGTCGTCGTGCGCGAGCCGTGGAGCATCGAGAACGGTTGCCTGACACCGACCATGAAGATCAGGCGCGCGCGCATCGAATCCGAGGTGGCAGCGCAGGTCGAACGCTGGTACGCCGACGGCCGCACCGTGCAATGGGCTTGAGCCGGCACGGCGGCGACCGCATCGCCGAGGCCTTGCAGGTGCACGGCGTGCGCTGCATCTACACCCTGTGCGGCGGCCATATTTCGCCCATCCTCAGCGCCGCCAAGGCACGCGGCCTGCGCATCGTGGACGTGCGCGACGAAGCCACCGCCGTCTTCGCCGCCGATGCCGCGGCGCGGCTGTCGGGCCTGCCCGGCGTGGCCGCAGTGACGGCGGGGCCGGGCATCAGCAACACCATCACGGCGCTGAAGAATGCGCAGCTCGCGCAGTCGCCGCTAGTGCTGCTGGGCGGAGCCGCACCGACGGCACTGCAAGGTCGAGGCGCGCTGCAGGATATCGACCAGCGCCCGCTGGTGGCGCCGCACGTCAAGCGCTGCTTCAAGATCCGCCGCGTGCGCGACCTCGGCCCGGCCGTGACGCAGGCGTTCGAGCTGGCGCAGTCTGGCGTGCCGGGGCCGGTATTCATCGAATGCCCGGTGGACCTGCTCTACGACGAGGCCACCATCCGCCAGTGGTACGCCGAGGCCGCAGGCCAGGGCACGTCGCTGCCCGAGCGGGCGCTGCGCTGGTACCTGGGCCGTCACGTGCAGGGCATGTTCAGCGCCAGCCAGGCCGCAGCGCCGGCGCAAGTGCGCGCGGTGCCGACGCCGTGTGCGCCAGCCCGCGCCTTGAGCGCGGCGCACGCCCGGCTGCAGCGGGCGCAGCGGCCACTGGTCGTGATCGGCAGCCAGGCCGTCGTGCTGGCGGCCGAGGCCGACAGGCTGGCCGACGCCGTGGCCCGGCTCGGCGTGCCGGTGTACCTCTCGGGCATGGCGCGCGGCCTGCTTGGCCGCGACCACCCGCTGCAGATGCGCCACCAACGCCGCCAGGCGCTGCGCGAGGCCGACTGCGTGCTGCTGGCCGGCGTGCCCTGCGACTTCAGGCTCGATTACGGCCGGCACGTGCGCCGCAGCGCCAGCCTCATCGCCGCGAATCGCAGCGCCAGGGATGCGCGGCTGAACCGCAAGCCCGATATCGCCGCCATCGGCGATGCCGGCCAGTTCTTGCAAGCGCTGGCGCAGCAGGCCGCGCAGGCGCCTTCGCGCTGGGCCGGCTGGGTGGCCACGCTGCGTGCGCGCGACGCCGCGCGCGAGACCGAAATCGACCAACAGGCCACCACCAGCGGCGCACATGTCAACCCGATCGCCCTGTTCCGCGCACTCGAGCGCGAGGCCGGCGACAACGCGCTGCTAGTGGCCGACGGCGGCGACGTCGTCGCCACCGCCAGCTATGTGCTGCGGCCGCGCGGCCCGCTGAGCTGGCTCGACCCCGGCGCCTTCGGCACGCTGGGCGTGGGCGCCGGCTTTGCGCTGGGTGCGGCCACCACGCGGCCCGACCGCGAGGTGTGGATCATCTTCGGCGACGGCGCGTGCGGCTGGAGCCTGGCCGAGTTCGACACCTTCGTGCGCCACGGCATCCCGGTCATCGCCATCGTCGGCAACGACGCCGGCTGGACGCAGATCGCACGAGAGCAGGTCAAGATGCTGGGCGACGACGTCGCCACCGTGCTGGCGCGCACCGCCTACCACGAGGTGGTGGCCGGTTTCGGCGCCGAGGGCATCGTCGTCAGGCACATGAGCGAAGTCGCCGGTGCATTGCGGCGTGCGCGCGACATCGCACGGCAAGGCAAGCCGGTGCTGGTCAATGTGTGGATCGACAAGACCGAATTCCGGGAGGGGTCACTGTCGATGTGATGAGGGCTCATGTGGGCACGATTAGCGGAGCACGCCCCGCAGCGTCATGAACCGGGAGTACCAACCGAAGAAAGCCAGCAGGCCCGCGATGACGGCGCTCATGATCGCCATCTGCTGACCCATCACGGCGCCCCCGTTTGTGAGGACGTAGGTGTAAAGCAGGCTGACGAGAAATGCCGCCAGCGACAGGATGAAGACGTGCAACGCCTGTTGCTTGCGCAGCAGCAAGAGGATCGAAGCCAGGAAAGCCCCAAAGACGCCGACCGCCCAGACCACCGTCATCCAACTCGGCATCTGTTGATAGTGGGCGATCTGATCCGGCGTCATCCCCGCACTGGCCTGGTACTTGGCGCCCTGCGCCATGCTCATCACGAAGTCGAATACCCCGATGGCGTTGAACAACACCGCGATCAAGCCAACCAGCCAAAGGTGCCTCGGTGTCTTCACGGGTGCATCTGTCATCGCGAACTCCAAAAACCAACAAACCGACGTGCCGAAACCTATCACAGCCAGCACTGGGCAAGAACCCAGTTGCGCTGCCTGAAGTCGGGCATGTTGCGCGTGGTGACCTTGTGCGCCTGTGCGCCCAGCTCGGCGCGCAGCACGTCGGCGATCTCGCGCAGCTTCATGAAGCGGTCCGACGCAATGAAGCGTTCACCCTAACGGCTTCGTAACGCTCGCCTCGCTACAAAGTGGCGAGCGCCACTGCCGGCGCTTCCACGCGAGCAGTCAAACAGGAGCAAACACCATGTCGAACGCACTCGCACCTGCGCCACGGCGCCCGATGATCGCGCGGCTCGTTGTCCTTGCCGGCCATTGCGGCCGGCAAGTCAGGCGCCTGGTCGTGTTCACCTTGTGCATGTCGCCCGCCTTCGCGTTCGCCGAGCGTGCGGTCAACGACCTGCTCAGCTACGAGCCCCCGCCTGCGGGATGGACGAAGGAGGTCAAGGCCAAGCACTACACGAGCTACGGCACCGTCAACGGCCGCGAGTACTGCCAGATCTTCGTGCTGCCGGGCACCAACAGCAAAGGCGACATCAGCGCCGACTTCAACACCGAATGGCAGGCGCTCATCGTGGGCAACTACCGCGTCACGAGCGCACCAACGTTGACCGAGAGCGAGGCCGAACTCGGCTGGAAGGTCAAGGCCGGGGTGGCGACCTTTGCGTACGGAGGGGTATCGATGGCCATGCTCACCACGGTCTCCGGCTACGGCAGGACGGCGAGCATCGTCGCGCTGACCAACAGCCAGGCCTACGCCCCAGCGATCCAGGACCTGCTGGCGTCGGTGAAGATGAACAAGGTGACGGGCACGGCACAGCCGGCCACCACAGGCACGCAGCCTGGCGCAGCAGCGGCCGCGCAGCCTGCCGCGCTGCAGGGGTACATGGAATACAACATCTTCACGAAGAGCTATACGTGGAGGCTGCGCTATCCGCCGCCACAGAAGTGAGACACGCGCCAAGCCGACGAGCGAGACCGGCCTAACGCTCGCCTAACGCTCGCATCGCCACACTGAACCGGACACAACCCCACGCATCCGGCGTTTGCCGCCGGCGCGCCTGCAGGAGCGACGATGCCCTTCTCGATCTCTCAACTGCTGCTGGTGCTGGGCCTTGCCGGCCTCGCCCCGGTGGCGCAGGCCGCCGAGCCCTTCGTCGCCGCCGGCGCCAGGGCAACGCTGAGCGTCGACTACGTCTACGAGTCGGCCGGCGCCAGGCGCAGCGAAGGCATGTACGACCCCTACGAGTGGCGCGTCAAGCGCAGTGCGAGCCTGGTGGCCGATCTCGCCTCCCACGCCNNGCGTCAAGGCCCAGGCGGTGGCCACCAAGATGGCGCCGATGATGACCAGTGTGCAGGCCATCATGGCCAAGTGCGGCGAAGACGAGGCATGCCTCACGCGCGAGACGCAGAAAATGGGCGCGGCCCTGCAAGGCACGCCGCAGATGGACGCTGCGATGAGCGCCCGGAAGGACATCCAGGCGCTCGCCAAGCCCGACGCGCCGCGCTACCAGGCCTGGCGTGCGACCGCGCAGAAGGGCAGCTACCTCATCGACGAGAAGGTGCACATCTCGAACCCGGACCCGATCTGCACCAGCCGGCCGCGCCATCGCTGTACGCGTGACGAGGTGCGCGCGGGTTCGGGCGAGATGGTGCTGCCGCCCGGGGCGTTGAAGAACCCAGGCGCCATCGCGGGCTTGTCCGCCGTCGAGTTGGACGCGGTGAAGAACACACTCACTGTGGTGCTACCGGTGCCGCTGTTCCCGCTGCCCTACACCGAGACCATCACCACCGACGAGCCCGAAGGCACGCACGACACACCCACGCCCAAGGGTCCGCAGCAGCGATCACTCCACTTCCGGGTCAGCGCGACGGGTGGCGCCATGCACGACAAGCCCCTCACCGTGCCGCTGAAGGGCGGCTGGCGCAGCCACAGCGGCGAGCAGGTGGTGATGCTGAAGGGCGAGTTCGGCAACGCCGGAAAGCTCACCGTGCGCTGGCGCTTCGAAGTGAAGTGACCGGTCGAGGCGAACGCCGCACCACCTGCCAACCATCCGGGCCCGCGCCGGTTTCGAAATCCCTGGATCGGGGTACCCGTACGGCCGCACACGCCATGCGGCGTTCAGGAAAACTGATGGATTTGTCGCCCTTTGGAGGCCTCCCCATGTCACAGAAACGATTGGCAGCAACGGTGGCCCTGTTGGTGCTGGCGGGATGTTCTCCCAAGCCGGAGCGAACCGCGCAATCCAGGCAGACGTCGCAGAGCGCCTACATTTCCATGCAGGCCCAGGTCGATCGTTTTCTGGCCGAAGGGCCGGAACCGCACTTGCAGAAGACGCGGCCGCTGGATTACTGGCTGCATTACAAGGTGATGCAGGCCACCGGCATCGAGACGGAACTCGGTGGCGAGGCGCAGGCGGTCGCGGCGCTGCAGGCTCTGGGCGATGCCTACGAACGCAAGGTGCGTGGCGCCGGGGTGGATGTGCCGAAGATGATCCGGACGGCGTTCACCGGCGAAGGCATGTCCAGCGGCTTCATGGGCTTGGGCATGGGCGGATTTGTCGGTCTGATGACCGGCGGCATGCTCAGCAGCACGGTGAAATCCATGTCCGATGAAAGTCTGGCCGAACTGGTCAAGAACGGGCCGATCAAGTTTGACAGCAAGGACGGGAAGGCCGCGATTCAGTTCGGCGAAGACGGTTCGCTGGCCCAGGCGATGGAGCTCGAGGTCAACGAGCGCGGACTCAACGGCAAGGTGAAACTGAAGGTGAAGATGGATGCCTGCCCTGATGCGCAGGGCAAGGTCACGGTCACGGTCGACACCGACTCGCAGATGAGCGTCAGCGGCAAGCCCGGCACCGGTGGCTATGTCCGTTCGCAGTTCAAGTACGAGCGTTACCTGGATGACGATGCCCACCTAATCAATAGCGACGATGGGGGCGCATCGAACCTGCGCATCCAGCTGGGCGGCTTCGAGAATTACCAAGGCCAGAGCGTGGACATCACCACGGGCTACGAGCGCGGGGGCAAGCCCATCTTCGCCCATCACGAGGAAAAGGGCTTCAGCATCTTCAGGCCCGATGAAGTCGAGCGTACGAAGGAACTGCTGCGCGGGGCCGAGCTTCTGCAGACTCTGATCGCCGAGGTCATGTTGCGCGGCATGGGATCCGGATCGCCCTGGGAAGGCGGCCGCTGCATCGACCTGAAGGTCACCAGCAACCCCGGCAAGCGCAAGGGCATCAAGCCGAACACCGCATTCGACCTCGAGGCGATACCGCGCGCCAAGGGCGACGGTGCGCCGGCCGGCGGCACCGTGACTGCCACGCTCAGCGGCGGCGCCAGCTTGCAGCCCGCCAGCGGCAAGGTGCCTGCCGACGCGAAGTACGGCTATGCCGGACCGGACAAGAAGAACGAATCCGCCAGCATCGCCTTCGAATCGCGCAGCAGGCGCGGGGTCGGCAAGGCGACGCTCGAGTTCGACACCAAGACCGCGCGCGCCTATCGCGCCGAAGGCGGACTGGACGACTTTCATGGCACCGGCACCATCTGCGACCTCTCGCAACCCTTCACCATCAGTGGCGGCGGCAACACGGTGACGTTCTCGCCGTCCAGCGCGCAGGGCGGTTCCTACAGCTACCAGGGCAACATGAGCGGCATCGGCGTCCACGGTAGCGGCACCTACTCCGCAACCGCCGACGAGAATGGCGGCAAGATCACCGCCTCTGGCAATGGCTGCGTGAAAACGCCGATGGGTACGCACTGCAACGGCGGGACCGAGCGCTACACGCTGACGCCGCTGGAGCCCTGCAAATAGGCGCGCGGGAGAGCAGGGTCGCCAGTCGAAGAGCATCGTGTACAGGAAGATCACGAACAGCGTGACGCCGGTATTCACCACCTCACTCCAGCGGTTGCGGGTGCCGTGCCAGATCAGAGCCGCGGTGCCGACGAACCGCCCGTGGTCGAATGCCCGTGGCACCAGAAACATGGCGACGGCGGCGGAGAAAGCATTCTCCGGCCTCTCACCAAAACGAATCCAGTACATGCCGCTCCAGGTGCCGGTGCGTGCCGAGATGAAGGCGATCAGGCCTGCGAGCAACGCGTCGTGGTGGTTGGTAACCGCTGCCCGCTGCACGGCGTCCAGGCGCAGTACGCCTTCGCCTTGCAAGCGCACGAGCTCATCGCGAAAGACGCGGATCTCGTCAGCGCATTGCTGCGCTTCGGTGCGCGAGGACGGCGTCATCTGCCGTCACCATACCACCCGTGGCAGCAGCCAAAGGTTGGCTCAGTGCCTGGTTCAGGTCTTGACCAACCCCAACTCGATGAGGCAGCGCGCCGCATCCACGATGCTCTGCTCCACCGGCCGCGTCTGCCACCCGAGCACAGCCTGGGCGTGCGAGGCATCCTGGTTGCGCACCGAGCCGAGTTCGCCGACCACTGCCCTGGCCAGCGGGTTGAAGGGGGCCAGCAGGCGCACCAGCCAATCGGGCATGTTGCGCGTCGTGACCTTGTGGGCCTGCGGGCCCAACCCGGCGCGCAGCACGTCGGCGATCTCACGCAGTTTCATGAAGCGGCCCGAGGCGATGAAGCGTTCACCGGCCATGCCCGGCGCGGTGAGCGCGCGCACGTGCAGGTCGGCGACATCGCGCACATCCACCACGCCAAAGCCGATATCGGGGCAGGCGCTCATGCTGCCGTCGAGCAGCTTCCTCACGATGACGACCGACGCCGAATAGTCCCGGCTCCAGACGGGCCCCAGCACCACCGACGGGTTGATCGTGCAGAACTCGATGCCACCGCCCTCTTGCGCGACCCAGTCGCGCGCGGCACGCTCGGCGATCGTCTTGGACTGGATATAGGCCGAGATGCCGGGCTTGTCGGGCTGCGTCCAGTCGGCCTCGGTGAAGTGGTGCACACCACGACCGCGGCCATACGAGATGGCGGCCACCGACGAGGTCATGACGAAGCGCTGCGCGCCAGCCGCCTTGGCTGCGCGCAGCGCGCGCAGGGCGCCGTCGCGTGCGGGCACGATCAGCTCGTTGGCATCCTTGGGCACGCCCCTGGGCAAGGGCGAGGCGACGTGCGCCACGTGGCTGCAGCCGGCCATCGCCTGCGCCCAGCCAGCGTCGGCATTCAGGTCTGCGGCAAAGAATTTGAGGCGGCTGTTGTCAACTGCCAGCAACTGCCGCACCACGCCTTCATTGGCCAGGCTGCGCACTGTCGTGTGCACGATCCAGCCTTCGGCCACCAATTGGCGGATGAGATAGCCCGCGATATAGCCGCTGCCACCCGAAACGAGCACGGTATCTGCCATTGAAGTATTCCTCTTGCTGCGGGGCGCCGGGGCGCATTGTGACCAGCCGGCGGCGCATCCCTCGGCGCACCGTCAAGATCGGGATATTCTTCCGCCTGCAACGCGCGGACAGCGGAAGACAGGCTGCGACTCTACGCAGCCACACTCGACGCCCCTGCCGTCTTGATGGCGCTCTCAAATACTGCCCATGACCCTGCTCGTCGCCGGTTCGGCCAACCTCGATTTCGTGGTGCGCGTGGCGCACGTTCCCGCCCCGGGCGAAACCGTGCTGGGCCGCTCGCTGCAGACCATGCCCGGCGGCAAGGGCGCCAACCAGGCGATCGCCTGTGCGCGAGCCGGCGCCGCCCCGACGCGCATGCTGCTGGCGCTGGGTGACGATGCCCATGCCGCGCCGATCGAGGCCTCGCTGCGGCAGGCCGGCGTGCTGCTGCACATCGTTCGCTCGGCCACCGAGCCGACCGGCACCGCCTTCATCGGCCTGGCTGACAACGCCGAAAATGCGATCACCGTGGCGCCAGGCGCCAACGCCACGCTGCACGCCGACCACCTGCCCGCACTGGCCGGCGTCAGCCACCTGATGCTGCAGCTGGAAACGCCGCTGGCGACGGTGTTGTCCTACGCCCTCGCCGGGCGTGCCGCGGGTGCAACCGTGGTGCTGAACGCCGCGCCCGCGCAGCCGCTGCCCGCGGCCCTGCTGCAGGCGGTCGACCTGCTGATCGTCAATGAGGGTGAACTGGCGGCCGTCGCCGGCGTGCATGACGGCATCGACGCGGCCATGGGCCGCATCGCCGTGCCCACGGTCGTCGTGACGCTGGGCGCGCGCGGCTGCCGCACGCGCGACGGCGGTGCGTTCATCGACACGCCGGCGTTTGCGGTGCAGGCGCTCGACACGACAGCCGCCGGTGACACCTTCTGCGGTGCGCTGGTGGCTGCGCTGAGCCAGGGCTTGCCCCTGCCGGCAGCGCTGCGCCGCGCCAGCGCGGCGGCGGCCATCGCCTGCACCCGGCTGGGTGCGCAGCCCAGCATACCGACCCATGCCGAGGTCGAGGCGTTTCTGCGGGCCCACCCGTCAACGTCAGGCTGAGCCACGCCGCCGACCCGTCGCCAGCGCGAGACGCCGGATGCCGCCGGCCACGCTCGCGCAGCCACCCCTCATTTCGTCAGCGCCAGAAAGACCTCTGGCAGCCTGCGCGGCAGTTGCTCGACCCGGTCGATCACCGTCCAGCGGCGGCCGAAGATGCGGCCGACATAGGCGTCGGCCTTCGCGTCCAGGCTGATGCAGTGGGTGTACAGCCCCATGCGGTCGAGTTCGCGCACGGCCTGCGCGGCGTCGGCGCTCAAGTGCTGCGGGTCGGTCACGTCCACGTCGGCGGGCTGGCCGTCGGTCAATACGAGCAGCAGCTTCTTGTCGGCGGGGCGGCCGCTGAGCAGGTGGCCGGCGTGGCGCAGCGCAGCGCCCATGCGTGTGGAGTAGGCACCCTCGGCCGCTGCCAGGCGCGCCTTGGGCGTGTCGTCCCAGGGCTCGCTGAAGCCCTTGATGTGCAGATAGCGCACCTCGTGCCGCGTGTTGGAGTGAAAGCCGGCGATGGCCAGTTCGTCGCCCAGCTGGCTGATCGCCCAGGCCAGCAGCGCCACGGCGGCGCGGCTGAGCGAGAGCACGGTCTCGCCGCTGCCGGGCACGCTGTCGTTGACCGACTGCGACAGGTCCAGCAGCAGCAGCACCGCGATATCGCGACCGCTGGTGCGCGTGCTCATGTGGAAGCGTGCGTCGGGCTGCACGCCGGCGCGCCAGTCAGCCAGCGCACGCAGGGCCACGTCGAGATCCAGCTCGCTGCCCTCTTCCTGGTAGCGCAGCCGCGTGCGGTCCTGCGGCTTGAGCAGATCGAGCAGGCGCTTCATGTGGCGTGCGGCGCTCGCGTGGCGGGCCAGCAGCAGGTCGATCTCGGCCGGGTTGCCCGCGGGCTGCAGGGTGTCGTAGACGCTCACCCAATCGGGGCGGTGGCTGCGCGTGGCCTGGTCCCATTCGGGGTAGTGGCGCGGCGGCAGCGCCGTGTCATCGCCGAACTTGCGCACCGGGCGTTCGTCGAAAGCATCCTCTTCGTCGCCGGCCTCGATGAAGGTCCAGAGGTGGCGGTTGTCATCACGCCAGTCGACCCACGTATCGTCGAAGCGCATGCGGGCGAGCTGGTCGCTCTGGCGCCGCGTGCGGGTGGCCCACTCGAGCGCCAGCGTGGCCATCTCCTGGGTCGTCGATGCGCCGTCTTGCAGCAGGCCATGGAAGCGGGCGCGAAACGCCAGCAATACCGGGTCGCGGTAGGGGTGCGCCGCGTCGAGCAGCGCGCGCGACAGGCAGGTGATGCGGTGGCGCAGGCGGGACTCGTGCTTCTCTTCGCAGGCGCCCTCGGCCGGCGCCGGGTGCAGCGCCAGCAGCACCCGCACGAGCCCGGGGTAGCGGCGCAGCACCAGATGGTCGATGCGGCAGTCTTCAAAGCATTCCACCGCCAGGCGCTGCAGCGGGCTCAGGTTGTCGGCCACCTGCGGCCGGCTCCAGCGCCGGTGGCCCGCCAGGTGGGCAAGCATGGCGCGGTAGCGCTCCATCGCGGTCACGCCGCCCAGATCGTCCAGCACCTCGGGCAGGCGCAAGCCGTCGGGCAGCGCGTGCGGCATCGTGATGGTCGCGGCGGCGCGTTCTTCGTCGGCGCGCACCGGGTACGGCACCAGCGCGATGTGCTCGCCCCACAGGCCGCGCAGCGTCAGCTCGAGCCGGCGTTCGGCGTCGGCGAGCAGCGTGCCGTGGCGCTCGCGCTGCAGCAGCGCACGGCTGTCGGGGGTGGCCATGCCGAAGAAGTCGATCAACCGTTGCGGGTGCTGGCCGTGCAGGCGGATGCCCTCCAGCATCCAGCGCCGCAGGCCGTCCAGCGGCACCATCGCCACGAGCTGTGGGGCTAGCCGCAGAAAAGTCGGCAGGCACGGGCTGGATTCGGTGGCCTGGCTGCCGTGGATCGACGGGCTGGTGCGCTGCATCAGATCGACGGCCAGCGCCAGGTACTGAGCCAGCAGTTCGGGCGAGTGCAGCCGCCGCGCCACCGCCGGCAGGCTCTGCAGCAGCGTCGCGATGGCCGGGCCGTTGGGCGACTTCTGCATGGCCTGGGCGGCTTGGGCCAGCGCCACCAGCGCGGCCTCGCCGGCGAGGCTGGCCACGAGCGGCCAGATTTCGAGAAATACCAGCAGCGGCTCGACGCCACGGCCGAGCTTGCCCAGCACGCGCGCCTGCGCCACATAGGCGTCGAGCCCGGGCGCGCTGAGCACGCGCAGCGCCTCGTCGAGGCAGTCGTCGAAGACCTCGTCAACCGCCTCGAAGCGGCAATCGAGCTGGTCGCGCAGCGCCTGGTGGCGCAGCGGCGCTCGTCCGTTGCCGGGTGCGCCGACAGGCTGGCCGTAGGCCGGAAAGGGGCGGGCCGGCGTACTCACGGTGGCCCGCGGGTCACGCCAGCATGGCGTCGATGGCGTGGTCCAGCGTCTCGCGGATATCGGCGTCGTCGGTGATCGGCCGCACCATCGCCATGCGGGCTGCGTCGCGCGGCGCCACACCCTGGCGGATCAGGTTGCCGGCATAGACGAGCAGGCGGGTCGAGATGCCCTCGTCGAGCCCGTGCCCCTTGAGCCGCCGCGCGGCGGCCGCCACCTCCACCAGGGCGGCGGCCTGCCCGCGCGTGATGCCGGTCTCCTGCACCACGATGTCGGCCTCCAGGGCGGCCGCCGGATAGTCGAAATCGAGCGCGGCAAAGCGCTGCCGGGTGGAGGTTTTCAGGTCCTTCATCAGGCTCTGGTAGCCCGGGTTGTAGGAGATGACGAGCTGGAAATCGGCATGCGCGCGCACCAGTTCGCCCTTCTTGTCCAGCGGCAGCATGCGCCGGTGGTCGGTCAGCGGATGCATCACGACGGTGGTGTCCTGCCGCGCCTCGACGACTTCATCGAGGTAGCAGATCGCGCCATGGCGCGCGGCGGTGGTCAACGGCCCGTCCTGCCAGCGCGTGCCGCCGGGTTCGAGCAGGAAACGGCCGACCAGATCGGCTGCCGTCATGTCCTCATTGCAGGCCACCGTGACGAGCGGCCGGCCGAGCTTCCAGGCCATGTACTCGATGAAGCGCGATTTTCCGCAGCCGGTGGGCCCCTTCACCATCACCGGCAGGCGCGCGGCGTAGGCGGCCTCGAACAGCGCCACCTCGCCGCCCTGCGGCGCGTAGTACGGCTCTGTCGTGACGCGCCAGTCGTCGAGTGCGCTCATCCCGCGGTTCAGCGGTGCATGCCCGCCAGCTTGTCGCGCCAGCCGGGGAAGATGGCGTCGGCGTCCTTGGGGAAAGAGTCGAAGGCGCGCGCGAATTCGCGGTGCTCCCGGGCCCATTCGATCGGGTCGGCCCTGGCCTTCCAGCACTCGTAGGCCTGGCGCAGGCTCTTGGCGCCCGCGGCAGGCGAATCGATGTGGCCGTAGGCGCCGCCGCCCGCGGTATTGATGACGTTGCCGTGGCCCAGGTTTTCGAAGAAGCCCGGCAGGCGCAGCGCGTTCATGCCGCCGCTGATGATCGGCGTGGTGGGCTTCATGCCGTACCACTCCTGGTGGTACGCGGGGCCGGTGTAGCTGTCGCGCTCGATGATGTAGGCGATGGCGCGGTCGTCCCTCTCGCCTTCCATCTTGCCGTAGCCCATGGTGCCGACGTGGATGCCGCTGGCGCCCTGCAGCCGGCTCATCTTGGCCAGCACATAGGCGGTATAGCCGCGCTTGGCGCTGGGCGAAGTGACCATGCCATGGCCAGCGCGGTGGTAATGCAGGTACTGGTTGGGGAAACAGCGCCGCGCGGTGGTGATCATGCCCGGGCCGCCGACGAAGCCGTCCACCAGGAAGGCCACCTTGTCCGCGTCGGGCCCGAATTCACGCAGGATGAATTCACCGCGGGCCAGCATCTCGTAGTGGTCGTCGGCGGTGATATTGGCCGAGAAGATCTTGGCCTCGCCGGTCTCGTCCATGGCGCGCCGCATGGCATCGACCACGAGCGGGATGGTTTTGCGCATCGGCGCGAAGACCTGGTTGCCTTGCGGCTCGTCGTTCTTGATGAAGTCGCCGCCCAGCCAGAACTGGTAGGCCGCCTTGGCGAAGGGCTCGGGGCGCAGGCCGAGCTTGGGCTTGATGATGGTGCCGGCGATATAGCCGCCGTCCTTCACCGGGCGGCCGAGCGCGCGCCACAGGTCGCTGATGTCCTTGCTCGGGCCGTCGAACAACTGCACCGCGCGTGGCGGCATGTAGAAGTCGTAGATCTTGGCGTGCTGGATGTCGCCCATGCCCTGGTTGTTGCCGATCACCAGGGTCAGGAAGCTGACCATCATCATGCGGCCGTCGGTGATATTGCGGTCGAAGAGGTCGATCGGATACGCAATGCGCATCTCCTCGGTGGCCTCGTCGATGAGGTACACCAGCGCGTCCACGCCCTTCGTGAATTCGTCGGTCGTGGAGACCTCGACGTTGGTGCCGGTGGATGACTCGGCCGCGAAATGCGCCGCCGCTTCGAGGTAGCCATGGCCGGCCTTGGGCTTCATCTTGTAGGCCACCAGGATGTGGCCACCGCCGCGGATCAACTCATCTTCACGGAGGCTCAAATCGGCGTAACGGTTGCTCTGGTCCATGGCGGCTCCTTGGGTATGCGCAGAGGCACTTTAGGAGCCGCGATGACTAAGGGCAACTAAGCAATATTGACCTGTGAATTAAGCAATCACTGAAACCAAGGCGTCCAAACGGGCCCTGGATCAGTTGGCCTGCGTCAGCTGTTCGAGGATGGCCGGGTTCTCGAGTGTCGAGATATCTTGCGTGATGGCCTCGCCCCGGGCGATCGAGCGCAGCAGGCGGCGCATGATCTTGCCCGAGCGCGTCTTGGGCAGGTTGTCGCCGAAGCGGATGTCCTTGGGCTTGGCAATGGGGCCGATCTCGGTGGCCACCCAGGCGCGCAGCTCAGCCGCAATCTTCTTGGCCTCGTCGCCGGTGGGGCGCGCGCGCTTGAGAACCACGAAGGCGCAGATGGCCTCGCCGGTCAGTTCGTCGGGGCGGCCCACGACGGCGGCTTCGGCCACCAGCTCGGTGCAGCTCACGAGGGCGGACTCGACCTCCATCGTGCCCATCCGGTGCCCGGAGACATTGAGCACATCGTCGATGCGGCCGGTGATCGTGAAATAGCCGGTCTTGGCGTCGCGCACCGAGCCGTCACCGGCCAGGTAGTAGCCCTTGAGCTCGGGCGGGTAGTAACTCTTCTTGAAGCGCTCGGGGTCGCCCCAGATGGTGCGGATCATGGCCGGCCAGGGCTTCTTGATGACCAGGATGCCGGCGTCGCCGTTGGGCAGGTCATTGCCGGCTTCATCGACGATGGCCGCCGTGATGCCCGGGAAGGGCAAGGTGCAGGAGCCCGGCACCATGGGCGTGGCGCCCGGCAGCGGCGTGATGACGTGGCCCCCGGTTTCGGTCTGCCAGAAGGTATCCACGATCGGGCAGCGGCCGCCGCCCACATGCTGGTAGTACCACTCCCAGGCGGCCGGGTTGATGGGCTCGCCCACGGTGCCCAGGATGCGCAGGCTGCTCAGGTCGCAGGTATCGGGGTGCACCGCCGGGTTGCCTTCGGCGGCCTTGATCAGCGAGCGGATCGCCGTGGGCGCGGTATAGAAGATCGTGACCTTGTGCTTTTCGATCGTCTTCCAGAAGCGCGCCGCGTCGGGATAGACCGGCACGCCTTCGAAGACGACCTCGGTGCCGCCCAGCGCCAGCGGGCCGTAGGTGATGTAGCTGTGGCCGGTGACCCAGCCGATATCGGCCGTGCACCAGAAGACATCGTCCTGCTTGAGGTCGAAGGTCCAGGCCGTGCTCACCGCGGCGTGCAGCAGGTAGCCGCCGGTGCTGTGCTGCACGCCCTTGGGCTTGCCCGTCGAGCCGCTGGTGTAGAGCAGGAACAGCGGGTGCTCGGCGCCCACCCACTCGGGCTCGCAGGTGGTGGGCTGGCCGGCCAGCTCGTCGTGCAGCCAGCGGTCGCGCGCCGGGTTCCAGGCGATGGTGCCGCCGGTGCGCCGATAGACAAGGACGTTGGCGATGGTGTCGCAGCCGCCGAGGGCCAGCGCGTCGTCGACGATGCTCTTCAGCGGCAACTTCTTGCCGCCGCGGGCCTGCTCGTCGGCGGTGATGACCATCACCGCGCCGGCATCCTGGATGCGGTCGCGCAGGCTCTGTGCCGAAAAGCCGCCGAACACCACCGAGTGGGTGGCGCCGATGCGGGCGCACGCCTGCATGGCGGCCACGCCTTCGACGCTCATGCCCATGTAGATGACGACGCGGTCGCCCTTTTTCACGCCACGCGCCTTGAGCGCATTTGCAAACTGGCACACGTGGGCCAGCAGCTCGTGGTAGCTGACCCGCGTGACGGCACCGTCGTCGGCCTCGAAGATGAGGGCCGTCTTGTCACCCAGGCCACGCTCCACATTGCGGTCCAGGCAGTTGTAGCTGACGTTCAGCGTGCCATCCTCGAACCACTTGAAGAACGGCGCGTTGCTGCTGTCCAGCGCCCGCGTGAACGGCGTCTTCCAGCTTACGAACTCGCGCGCCAGGCGGGCCCAGTAGCCTTCGTAATCGCGCTCGGCCTCGTCGGCCAGGGCCTGGTAGGCGGCCATGCCCGAGACGCGGGCGCTGGCCACCAGGGCGGCTGGCGGCTGGTGGGTCTTCAACTCGATGGCGTGGTCGTGTGACATGGCTATTCCTGCTCGATTTGGGGGATCCTGGCGCATGGCGGAAGCTACGGGCCGGCTCTGACGGAGCGCTTACGCATTGTGCCGACCGCCATGGGCGGGCCACTACACTTTGGCCACGACACGACTTGAGTACCAGTCCGTCTTTGCCGAAACTTCGTTTTCAAACCTGGGGATGGCCCCAGAAGCAGCACGGCCCAACACCCGACATGACCAACCTCCACTCCGAAAAAAGCACCCGTCGCGCCGCGCTGCCCACGTTCATCTTCGCCACGCGCTGGTTGCAGCTGCCGCTGTACCTGGGGCTGATCGTCGCGCAATGCGTATACGTCTTTCACTTCTGGGTCGAGCTCACGCACCTGATCGAGGCCGTATTCGGCAACCCGCGGGCGCTGCAGTCGCTGGTCACCAGCATCGGCTACAAGGCCGACCCGGCCTGGGTGCCCAAGCTCAACGAGACCGTGATCATGCTCGTGGTGCTGGGCCTGATCGACGTGGTGATGATCAGCAACCTGCTGATCATGGTCATCGTGGGCGGCTACGAGACCTTCGTCTCGCGCATGGGGCTCGAAGACCACCCCGACCAGCCCGAATGGCTGAGCCATGTCAATGCGTCGGTGCTCAAGGTCAAGCTTGCCACCGCCATCATCGGCATCAGCTCGATCCACCTGCTGAAGACCTTCATCAACGCCGAGAATTACACCGAGAAGGTGCTGCTCTGGCAGACCGCCATCCACGTCACCTTCCTGCTATCGGCCCTGGCCATCGCCTATACCGACAGGCTGATGGCGCCGGGCAGGCCGCACGACTGAACCGGAGGCCCGCATGACCACCGCCCCCCGCACGACCATCCAGTACCTCGATCTCGTCGAGACCGTGGCCGCCGCCCTGCAGTACATCAGCTACTTCCACCCGGCCGACTACATCAGCCACCTGGCGCGGGCGTATGAGCGCGAAGCCTCGCCGGCGGCCAAGGACGCCATCGCGCAGATCCTCACCAACTCGCGCATGTGCGCCGAAGGCCGGCGCCCGATCTGCCAGGACACGGGCATCGTCAATGTCTTTCTCAGGATCGGCATGGACGTGCGCTTTGCCGGCTTCGCGGGGTCGATCGAAGATGCCGTCAACGAAGGCGTGCGCCGCGGCTACCTTGATGCCGACAACAAGCTGCGCGCCTCGGTGCTGGCCGATCCGCTCTTCGAGCGCAAGAACACCAAGGACAACACGCCGGCGGTGATCCACATGACGGTGGTGCCCGGCCGCACGTTGGATGTGACCGTGGCTGCCAAGGGGGGCGGCAGCGAGAACAAGAGCAAGTTCATCATGATGAACCCGAGCGACAGCCTGGTGGACTGGGTCATGAAGACCGTGCCCACGATGGGTGCGGGCTGGTGCCCGCCGGGCATGCTGGGCATCGGCGTGGGCGGTACCGCCGAGAAGGCCATGCTGCTGGCCAAGGAAGTGCTGATGGAGCCCATCGACATGTTCGATCTGCTCGCCCGCGGGCCGCGCAACAAGCTCGAAGAACTGCGCATCGAGCTGTACGAGAAGGTCAATGCGCTGGGCATCGGCGCGCAGGGCCTGGGTGGGCTGACCACGGTGCTCGACGTCAAGATCGCCACCTACCCCACGCACGCCGCCAGCAAGCCGGTGGCCATGATCCCCAACTGCGCCGCCACGCGCCACGCCCACGTCGTGCTCGATGGCTCGGGCGCGGTCTTCCTGACGCCGCCCAGCCTGGCCTTGTGGCCCGACGTCAAGTGGGCGCCCGACTACGTCAAGTCGAAGAAGGTGGACCTGAACACGCTGACAAGCACCGAGGTGGCGAGCTGGAAGCCCGGCGATACCTTGCTGCTGTGCGGCAAGATGCTCACCGGCCGCGACGCCGCGCACAAGCGCATCCAGGACATGCTGGCGCGCGGCGAACCGCTGCCGGTGGACTTTACGAACCGCGTCATCTACTACGTCGGCCCGGTGGACCCGGTGCGCGACGAGGTGGTCGGCCCCGCCGGCCCCACCACTGCCACACGCATGGACAAGTTCACCGAGATGATGCTGGCGCAGACGGGTCTCATCGGCATGGTCGGCAAGGCCGAGCGCGGGCCCGCCGGCATCGCCGCCATCCGCAAGCACAGGAGCGCCTACCTGATGGCGGTGGGCGGCGCCGCCTACCTGGTGGCCAAGGCCATCCGCGGCGCGCAAGTGGTGGGCTTTGCCGACCTGGGCATGGAGGCGATCTACGAGTTCGACGTCGTCGATATGCCGGTGACGGTGGCCGTGGACGCGCTGGGCACCAGCGTGCACGAGACCGGCCCGCGCGAGTGGCAAACGCGGATCGGCAAGATCCCGGTGACGGTGGCCTGATGTCTGCCCCCACGCTCACTGCGTTCGCTGCCCCCCGAGGGGGCTTCAGGCCGCTTGGGAGCGGCCCGGCGCTGGCCTGATGTCTGCCCCCACGCTCACTGCGTTCGCTGCCCCCCGAGGGGGCTTCAGGCCGCTTGGGAGCGGCCCGGCGCTGGCCTGATCCACCCCAGACGGCGTGTCGCAGCTCTTCGAGGTCCACCCGCAGAACCCGCAGCCGCGGTTGTTGAAGCAGGCCGCGCAGATCCTGCAGGCCGGCGGCATCGCGGCGGTGCCCACCGACTCCAGCTACGCCCTGGTGTGCCGGCTCGACGACAAGGCGGCGGCCGAAAACCTGCGCCGCATCCGCCAGGTGGACGACAAGCACCACCTCACCCTGCTGTGCCGCGACCTCAGTGAGCTGGCCAGCTACGCCCGCGTGGACAACCGCCAGTACCGGCTGCTCAAGCTCGGCACGCCGGGGCCCTACACCTTCATCCTCGAAGCCACCAAGGAGGTGCCGCGGCGGCTCTCGCACCCCTCGCGCCGCACCATCGGCCTGCGCGTGCCTGACCACAAGGTGACGCAGGAACTGCTGGCGTTGCTGGACGAGCCCCTGCTGGCCACGACCCTCATCGCGCCCGGCGCGGCCCACCCGATGAACGACGCCACCGAGATCCGCGCGCGCTTCCAGAAGGTGCTGCAGGCGGTGGTGGACGCGGGCGCCTGCCCGATGCAGCCCACCACCGTGATCGACTACAGCGGCGACGAGCCGGTGCTGGTGCGCCAGGGGCGCGGCAGCGTGGCGCGGCTGGGTCTCTAGTCTTAGCCGCGCGCGCCGAGACCGTCGCGCAGCCGCTCAGGGCTGAACCCGACCTGCGGCCGGCCGCGCACCAGCAGCACCGGCGTGCCGGGTGCACGCGTGGCCTCGAAAGCGGCCTTGCAGGCCGCATCGCGCTCGATCGTGCATTCGCTGTACGCCACGTGGTGCGCGGCAAACCAGGCTCGCGCCACGACACAGACGCTGCAGGTCTCCGACGAAAGCATGTGGATATCGCCCGGCTGGGCCAGCGCGGCCACCTGCGCGCCCAGACCCGCCTGCTGGCGGCCCGCCCACCACGTGCTGGCGGCGCTGATGGCCAGCACCAGCAAGGCCAGCGCGACGAGCGAGCGGTGCGACGCTTTCATGCCGGATCAGGCCACGCTCAAAGCGCTGCCGTGACCACCATTTCCACGCGCCACTCGGGCTTGGCGAGCGCCGCCTTCACGGTCGCCCGCGGCGGCGCATGGCCGGCCGGCAGCCAGGCTTCCCAGACCGCATTCATGGCGGCAAAGTCGGCCAGGTCGGTGATGAAGATCTGGCACATCAGCAGCTTGCTCTTGTCGCTGCCGGCACGCGCCAGCAGGGCGTCGATGCCGGCCAGCACCTGCCGCGTCTGGCCGGTCATGTCTTGCGCGCCATCGGCCGCCACCTGGCCGGCCAGGTAGCACACGCCGTTGTGCACGGCCATCTCGGAAAGCCGGGCGCCGACGTCGAATCTCTGGATCATTTGTGGTGTCTGTGTTTGTGGGGATGATGGTGGCCAGGGTGGGCGTGCGGCCGGTCCTGGTAGGGCGGCGCCGCCGTCGGCGCGGCCTTCTGGCCGAGCTTGCTCTCGGTGCCGGCCAGCAACTTCTTGATATTGCCCTCATGGCGCCAGATCAGCAGCAGGCACATGATGGCGATGGCCAGGATCGACAGCTCCGGGCCCCAAATGAGGGCCTGATAGAACGGCGCAAACAAGGCCGCCACCAGCGAGGCCAGCGACGAGTAGCGCGAGAACGCGGCGATGATCAGCCAGGTCAGCAGCGTGGCCGCGCCCAGGCCGGGGTTGATGGCCATCAGCGCACCCGCCGCCGTGGCCACGCCCTTGCCCCCCTCGAAGCGAAAGAAGACGGGCCACAGGTGCCCGACAAAGGCGGCCAGGCCCGCAAACGCCGCCGTCGTCGCCCCCAGGCCCAGCCGCGGGCCGTAGATCAGCACCAGCAGCACCGGCACGTAGCCCTTCAGCGCATCGCAGGCCAGTGTCAGGATGGCGGCCGCGCGGTTGCCCGTGCGCAGCACATTGGTGGCGCCGGGGTTGCGCGAGCCGTAGCTGCGCGGGTCGGCCAGGCCCATCGCGCGGCTGACGATGACGGCAAACGAGAGCGAACCCACCAGATAGGCGGCAAGCAGGGCGGCGGCGATCCACAGGGCATTCATGGTCACAAGAGTTTAAGGTCCTGCAATCAGTCGCCTTCGACCCATTCGATCTGCGCCCCCAGGGCGCGGATATTCTCGGCAAAGCGCGGGTGTGCGCGCCGCACCGGGGTGGCGTTCTTGATCACCGATCGGCCTTCGATGCTGGCCGCCAGCATCAGCAGCGCGATCGCCACGCGGATGATGTACGGGCTTTCGACCTCGGCCGGCGCCAGCGGCTTGCCGCCGAAGGTGATGATGCGGTGCGGGTCGGCCATGAAGGCATGGGCGCCAAACTTCGAGAGCTCCGAGGTCCAGCCCATCGCGCCCTCGTAGACCTTGTTCCAGAACATCGCGCTGCCCTGCGCCCGCACGCCCAGGGCGACAAAGATCGGCAGCAGGTCGACCGGCAGGTAGGGCCACGGCGCGGCCTCGATTTTTTGCAGGATATTGCGGGTAAACGGCTCCTTCACGCGCAATGGGCCGTCCACCACCGTGTGCGACCAACCGTCCTGGTGCACCACCTGCACGCCAAATTTGGCAAAGGTGCGGTCGATGAGCGGAAACTGCTCGGGCGCCGAGTTCTTCACCGTGATGCAGCCGCCGGTGATGGCGCCCAGCGCCATGAAGGTCACCGCCTCGTGGAAGTCCTCGGCAAACCTGAACTCGCCGCCGCCCAGCCGGGCCACGCCGTGCACCGTGAGGCGCGAGGTGCCGATGCCCTCGATCTGCGCGCCGAGCATCGTCATGAAAGCGCAGAACTCCTGCACATGCGGCTCGCTGGCGGCATTCATCAGCGTGCTGGTGCCCTGGGCCAGCACGGCGCAGAGCACGAAGTTCTCGGTCGTGGTCACGGACGCATAGTCGAGCCAGTGGTGGCTGGCCTTGAGCCCGTTGTCGGCGCGGATGATGAGTGCCCCGGGGCTGCGCTGCACGTGGCAGCCGAAGCGCTCCATCACCTCCACATGCGGGTCGATCTCGCGCACGCCCAGGGTGCAACCCTGCACGTCGTTCTCGATGCGCGCCACGCCAAAGCGCGCCAGCAGCGGCGGCACCAGCATCACCGACGAGCGCATCTCCTCGGGCAGGTGGTGCTGTGCAGGGTCGAACCGGGTCTGCAGGTGGCGCACCTCGAGCACGCCGCCGGCGTAGTCCACCGCCACCTCGCTGCCGAGCATGCGGTAGATCTCCAGCAGCTTGCGCACGTCGGTGATCTCGGGGATGCCGATCAGGCGCACCGGCTCGCTGGTGAGCAGCGTGGCGCACAGGATGGGCAGCACGGCGTTCTTGTTCGCCGAAGGCACGATGCGGCCGCTGAGGGGCGTGCCGCCGTGGACGATGAGGTTGGCCATTGGGGTATGGGGTGGTGGCGGGAGGGTGGGGTCGGTCAGCCTGGATTGTCGCGGCTGGCCGCGACGCCCTACTGCGCCGGATCGCGCCGCCGCCAGCGGATGGCGTCGATCGCCGCCAGCAGCTCAGGCGTCAGCGTGCTGGCCCAGGCCGCCACGTTTTCGTCGAGTTGTGCCACGCTGGTCACGCCGATGAGGGTGCTTGCGACGCGCCAATTGCCACGGCAGAAGGCCAGCGCCATCTGCGTCGGCGTGAGGCCGTGCTGGCGCGCCAGCGCGTTGTACTCGCGCGCCGCGGCCAGCGTCTCGGGCCGCGCCCAGCGTTGCTGGCGCATGCCGGCAAAGCGCGCGATGCGGCCGAGCTCGGGCCGGCTGGCGTCGAACCCCACCTCGTCGTATTTGCCGGTGAGCGTGCCAAAACCCAGTGGCGAGTAGGCCAGCAGGCTCACGCCGCTGCGATGCAGGGTCTCGTCCAGGCCGTTGTCCACGCTGCGGTTGACCAGCGCATACGGGTTCTGCACGCTGACGATGCGCGGCAGGCCATGCTGCTCGGCCAGACGCACGAATTCACACACGCCCCAGGGCGTCTCGTTGGACAAGCCGATATGGCGCACCTTGCCCGCCTGCACCAGCCCGGCCAGTGCCCGCAGTTGCTCGTGCACCGTGGTCTGCGGCCGCTCCTTGGCCGGGTCGAAATAGGTCGCGCCAAACGATGGCACGTTGCGATTGGGCCAGTGGATCTGGTAGAGGTCGATGACGTCGGTGCGCAGGCGCCGCAGGCTGTCGTCACAGGCCGCCACGATATCGGCCGGCGCCAGATCGAGGCTGCCATTGCGGATCCAGTCCATATTGCGCGCCGGGCCGGCCACCTTGGTGGCCAGCACCACGCGCTGGCGCATCCCCGGGCGGCTCGCGAACCACTCACCGATGATCGCCTCGGTGGCACCGAAGGTCTCGCGCCGCGGCGGCACCGAATACATCTCGGCGGTATCGACGAAATTGAGGCCCAGCTCGGCGGCTCGATCCAGGATGCGGTGGGCGTCTTCGCGGCCCACCTGCTCGCCAAAGGTCATGGTGCCCAGGCCGATGGGCGTGACGCGCAGGTCGGAGCGGCCGAGTGTGTGGGTCTGCATGGGGGAGGGTCGGCTCGCGTCGGGGTGGGCGGGGCCGAAGTGTGCAGCATGCCCTGTGCCCACGCACCACGCTGGCGCACCTATTTTCCGTCGCCCGGTGCGCCCTGTCGCTTGTTGCCGCGGGCTCGTCCAACCACCCGCGTGCGGCGTGCGACCGGCGGCTGCCGGTATGCTCGCGGCGATGCCCGACCCGACCCTGCGCAAACCGCCTCGCCAGTGGGCGGCCGCATGGGTGCTGGGCTTGCACGTGCTGGGCCTCGGACTGGGGCTGCGCTCGGTGGCCACGCACGACCGCGGGCGGCGCGAGCCCGAGCCACCGCCCCTGGCCGTGCGCCTGCTGAAGCTGGCGCCGGCGCAGGCCGACCCGCGGCCACCGGTCACGGCCACGCCGCGGTTGCCCGCGGCGGCAGCGTGGCATCCCACGCCACCAGCCGTGGCCGCACCGGCGTGGGAGCCGCAGGCCATCACCCTGCCCGCGCCCACCCCTGGCACATCCGCCGCGGCAACACCTGCGCTGAATCTGACCCTGCCGCGCGCTGCCTCGGCGCCGTGGCGCCAGCGTCACCCGGGGCTGGACGACCCGCGCGCCAACACAGCCCGGGCAACGCTGGAGAGCCGCATCAACGCCGCCATGCGCGGCGACGACCGCCTGATCGAGGAGCGCCTCGACGACAACACCGTGCGCATACGCAAGGGCAGCAGCTGCGTCATCGTGCAAGGATCGCGCACTGCGCTGATCGACCCTGGCAACCAGTCGTTCAGCCGGACGCCGGGTATGGCGAAACCCTGCTGAGTGAGGACCGCGCCCGCTCCTCCTCCTGCAGCCGCAGCACCCGCCGCTGCACCTTGCCGGTGGTGGTCATCGGCAGGCTGGCAATGAATTCGATTTCCTTCGGGTACTCGTAGGGGGCGAGCTGGCCACGCACATGCTGCTGCAGGGCCGCCACCAGCACGCCGTCGCCCGCAAAGCCCGGCGCCAGCACCACATACGCCTTGACCACCGCACCGCGCTCGGCATCGGGTTTGGGCACCACCGCGGCGTTCGCCACTGCCGGGTGCTTGACCAGGCAGTTCTCGATCTCGCTGGGCCCGATGCGGTAGCCCGCGGCCTTGAAAATATCGTCGCTGCGGCCCTGGTACCAGAGGTAGCCGTCGGCATCCATCACGGCGCTGTCGCCGGTGCGGCACCAGCTGTTCGCCGGGTCGCCGGTGAACTTGGCCCGGGTGGCAGCCTCGTTGCGCCAGTAGCCGAGAAAAAATACCGGGTCGGGGTGGCCGTGTGCATCCAGCCGGTGCAGCGCCACGTCGCCGGCGGTACCGCGCGGGCAGACCTGGCCCAGCTCGTCGATCACGGCGACGCGGTGGCCCGGGTAGGCGCGGCCCATGCTGCCCGGGCGTGCCGGCCAGGCCGCATGGCGCCGGCCGGCGGCGTCGACATAGCTGCCGCAGTTGCCGACGATGTAGTTGATTTCGGTCTGGCCGAACATCTCATTGACGGGCACGCCCAGCGCCTGCCGGCACCAGTGGAAGACGGCGTCGCCCACCGCCTCGCCGGCGCTCATCAGCGCACGCAGTTTCAAGTCGTATCGCTGGCGCGGCTCGGGCACCGCCTTCATCATCGCCTTGAGCGCGGTGGGAAAGAGAAAGGTATGCGTCACGCCGTATTTCTGCATCAGACCAAAGGCGCGCTCGGGTGCAAACCGGCCCTGGTAGGCGACGATGCGACGGCCAAAATAGAGCGTGGGCAGCAGGGCATCCATCAAGCCCCCGGTCCAGGCCCAGTCGGCCGGGCTCCAGAAGACCTCGTCCCGGCCGGCGCCAAACCAGTTCTGGCTGCAGACAAAGCCGGCCAGATTGCCGATCAGCGCGCGCTGCGGGATCAGCGCACCCTTGGGCGGGCCGGTCGTGCCGCTGGTATAGATCAGCACGGCGGGGTCATCGGCCAGCGTCGTGCAGGCGGCAAAAGGCTGCGCGCCCCCGCGCAACGCCTCGCGCCAATCCAGATCGCCCTGGCCGGCCGCGCCGCCGACGGCAAGCAGCGCCCGCAACGCCGGGCACTCGCCGCGCACCGACCGCAGGTTGGCGATGGCGTTTTCGTCGGCAATGGCCACCACCGCCTCGCTGTCCTGCAAGCGATAGACCAGCGCCTCGGGCCCGAAAAGCACCGACAACGGCATCGCCACCGCTCCCAACTGATAGATCGCGATATGCGCCACCGCGGTTTCGGGCCGCTGCGGCATCACGATCGCCACCCGGTCGCCGCGCCGCACACCCAGGCGTCGCAGCGCATGGCTCAGTCGGTCGGCCTGGTCCTGCAGTTGGCCGTAGGTCAGCTCGCCGGCGGTGCCGTCCTCATGTTCCCAGGCCACAGCCACCCGGTGCGCACTGCGGCGGTCGTGAGCCCAGCGCGTGCAGCAGACCTGGCCGATATTGAAGTGCCGCGGCACGCGCCAGCGCAGGGCGGCGTGCAGGTCGGCGTGGGCGTCTGCGCCTGGGGCGATCTTCGACATGGCGCCAGCTTACGCGCCCGTGCGCAAGTGCGGGAGCCCGGGCTTTGCCGGTGGCGGCGCCGCGCCGGCTTTCAAGTTCCGTCAGCAACGGCCGAAAAACAGCCCATCGCGCCCCATGCACGGCGCCAGGCAACCACCAAAACCATCATGCAATTTGCCGAACTCTCCACCGTCAAGCACCGCGTGCACCTGGGCGCGCCGCTGCCGTTCAACGTGCGCAACGCCGACCACACGCTGCTGCTCGCTCGCGGCCAGCAGGTGGAATCGGCCGAGCAGTTGCATGCTCTGTTCGAGCGTGGCGCGCTCGTCGACCTGGCCGAGCTGCAAAGCGCGCGCGACGAGATCATGAAAGCACCGCGCGATCTGCTGCCCAAGCTGTGGACACGCGCCATCACCCAGGTCGCGCAGACCCTGCTGCTCGCCACCGAGCCGACCTTCCGCGAGGCGCTGACCGAGGCCGCCGCGCCGGTGCAGACGCTGATCGAACGCGACCCCGATCTCGCCATCTTCCAGGTCTTGCGCCAGAGCACGAGTCCGGATGTGGCATACGGCTCGCAGCGCTCGCTGCAGACCGCCATCACCAGCCTGCTGGTGGCGCACCGGCTCGGCTGGGAGCCCGAGCAGGCCGAACGCGTCTTCAAGGTGGCGCTGACGATGAATCTGTCGATGCTGGAGCTGCAGGGCAGCCTGGCGCGCCAGGCGACGCCGCCGACGCCCGAACAGCGCACCGCGCTGCAGACCCACCCGATGCGCAGCGTGCGCATGCTGGAGCAGGCCGGCGTCACCGATGACGCCTGGCTCAAGGCCGTGCTGCGCCACCACGAGGTGGAAGACGGCAGCGGCTACCCCAGCGGGTGCACGGAGGTCGGCGACCTGGCCTCGCTGGCGCGGCGCGCCGATGTGTACACGTCCAAGCTCGCCTCGCGCTCGTCGCGCGACGCACTGGCCGCCGACATGGCCGGACGCCAGATGTTCATGCAGGACCCCGGCCACCCGATGACGGCGGCGCTGGTCAAGGAATTTGGCATCTACCCGCCGGGCTGCCACGTGCGCCTGGCCTCGGGCGAACTGGCCATCGTCGTCGAGCGCGGGCCGATGATCACATCGCCCGTGGTGGTCTGCCTGACCAACGCCCGCGGCATGCCGCTGCCGGCCCCGGTGCGCATGCAAACGAATACCCGCGAGCACGCCGTGGCGGCGGTAGTGGGCGAGCGCAGCGTCAACGTACGCCTGCCGGTGGAGAGGCTGATGGCGGCAGTCGCGCCCTGAGCCCCTCAGCGCTCAGCGCGAAAAGGCGGCGAGCGCGCCACCCGTGACGCGGCAGATGCGCCAATCAGGCAGCACCGCCGCGCCCATCTTCTCGTAGAAGCTGATCGCGTTCTCGTTCCAGTCCAGCACGCTCCACTCGAAGCGCCCACAGCCGCGCGCCACCGCCAGCGCCCCCAGGTGCCGCAACAAGGCTCGGCCCAGGCCGCGGCTGCGGTGCGCGGGCTGCACATAGAGGTCTTCCAGGTACAGCCCCGGCTGGCCCAGGAACGTGGAGAAGTTGGTGAAATAGAGGGCAAAGGCAACGACCTGCCCCCCTGCTTCAGCCACCACCGCCTCGGCCGCCGGGCGCGGGCCAAACAGATGCGGCGCCAGCGATTCGGGCGTCACCACGACCAGGTGCGCGAGCTTCTCGAATTCAGCCAGCTCGCGGATCAGCCCGACGATCGCGGGCAGGTCGGCGGGGGCGGCCGGGCGCAGGGCATGGGGCGTGGCGTTCATCGCTGAATTGTCGCGCCGGCCGCCAGGGGCCGAGTCGCGCGGCTGACAGCGGCACCGGGGGCGACTGCCCTACAGTCCTTGCATGATCCCGGTCTACACCCCACGCCGCGCCGCGCACTCCGTCTTCGTCGCGGTGCGCGGTCTCAGCTATCACGCCCAGGTCTGGGGCGACGCCACCCTGGCCACGCCCGCACGCCCACCGCTGGTGATGGTGCATGGCTGGATGGATGTCGGCGCCTCGTTCCAGTTTGTGGTCGACGCGCTGGCCGAGGCCGAAGGATTCGAGCGCTGGGTCATCGCGCCCGACTGGCGCGGCTTTGGCTTGACGCAGACGCCAGGCGATCACGTCGACACCTACTGGTACCCCGACTACCTGGCCGACCTCGATGGCTTGCTCGACGCGCTGGGCCTGGCGGGCGCGGTCGATCTGGTCGGCCACAGCATGGGCGGCAACGTGGTCATGAGCTACGCCGGCGTGCGCCCGGCGCGCATCCGCAGGCTGGTCAATCTCGAAGGCTTCGGCCTGCCTGAAACCCGGCCCGACCACGCGCCCCAGCGCGTCGTGCAGTGGCTCGATGAACTCAAGGCCCCGGCCACCCTGCACAGCTACGACAGTGTGCAAGCGGTGGCCCGGCGCCTGCTCAAGAACAACCCGCTGCTGACCCCCGACAAGGCAGCGTGGCTGGCCCCGCACTGGTCACGCCTGGGGGCTGACGGCAAGTGGCACATCCTGGGACACCCGGCGCACAAGCGAGCCAACCCGGTGCTGTATCACAAGGACGAGGTGCTCGAGACCTGGAAGCTCATCACGGCCCCGGTGTTGTGGGCCGAGGGCGACTTGACCGATGTCTCCAAGTGGTGGGGCCACCGCTATCCGCGCAGCGATTTCGAGGCTCGCCTGGCGGTCGTGCCCAGGCTTGAGCGCGCCCTGCTCTCGCCCTGTGGCCACATGCTGCACCACGACCAGCCGGCGGCGCTGGCCGCGCATCTGCGGCGGTTCCTGGCCTGAAATCCACATGAGAGAATTCTTCGTTTGCACATCGGCAAACCCATGGACATCGAACACATCAACTCGATCGGCACGCTGCTCGCCGACCTGAGCACCCGGACCGTGCAGCTCCGGGGGTATCTTTGACTACGACCGCAAAGCCCTGCGGCTGAACGAAGTCAACGCCGCGCTCGAGAACCCCGGCGTCTGGAACGAGCCCAAGCGGGCGCAGGAACTGGGGCGCGAAAAGAAGCTGCTCGAAACCGTGGTCGGCACCATCGACCACCTGACCAGCAACCTGGCCGACAACTCCGAGCTCTACGACATGAGCAAGGCGGAAGGCGACTTTGACGGCCTGCTGGCCATCGAGGCCGAGGCGCAGGTGCTGCGCACCACAGTCGAAGAGCTTGAATTCCGCCGCATGTTCAGCAACCCTGCTGACCCGCTCAACTGCTTCATCGATATCCAGGCCGGCGCCGGTGGCACCGAGGCCTGCGACTGGGCCGCCATGCTGTTGCGCCAGTACCTCAAGTACTGCGAACGCAAGGGCTTCAAGGCCGAGGTGATGGAAGAAACCGAGGGCGACGTCGCCGGCATCCGCAGCGCCACGCTCAAGGTCGAGGGCGACTACGCGTTCGGCCAGTTGCGCACCGAGACCGGCGTGCACCGCCTGGTGCGCAAGAGCCCTTTCGACAGCTCGGGCGGGCGCCATACGAGCTTTGCCAGCCTGTTTGTCTACCCTGAGGTGGACGATACGATCGAGATCGATATCAACCCCGCCGATGTGCGCGTGGACACCTTTCGCGCCAGCGGCGCGGGCGGCCAGCACATCAACAAGACCGACTCGGCGGTGCGGTTGACCCACATCCCGACCAACATCGTGGTGCAATGCCAGAATGACCGCAGCCAGCACCGCAACCGCGACGAGGCCTGGCAGATGCTGCGCTCGCGCCTATACGAGCATGAGATGCGGATCCAGAAGGAAGCGCAGCAAAAACTCGAAGATACCAAGACCGACGTCGGCTGGGGCCACCAGATCCGGTCCTATGTGCTCGACCAGAGTCGCATCAAGGACCTGCGCACCAACGTCGAGATCAGCAACACGCAGAAGGTACTCGACGGTGATCTCGACGCCTTCATCGAAGCCAGTCTGAAGCAAGGCCTGTAGAGCCCCATTCAGTCCGCGCCCACGGCGCGAGAATTTTGGAGACCGCGCACCATGCGTGAAGCCAGCACGACCCTCGTGCGCCGCGAGGCGTACGCCGCCCCGGCGTTTTTCATACGCAGCGTCGAACTCACGTTTGATCTCGACCCCGCCAAGACCATGGTGTCGAGCAAGCTCGTGATCGAGCGCAATGCCGAGTTCGCGAGCGGGATCGCTGGCGAACCCGCGCGCCCGCCACTGCGCCTGCATGGCGAAGACCTGAACCTGCTGCGCGTGCTGGCCGATGGCCAGAGCGTTTCGTTCCGCCACGAAGCCGGCATGCTCGTGATCGACAACCCGCCCGCGGCCGACACCTTCACGCTGGAAGTCCGCAACACCTGCGCGCCCGACAAGAATACCGAGCTGTCAGGCCTGTACACCAGTGGCGGCGGCTTCTTCACCCAGTGCGAGGCGGAGGGCTTCCGCCGCATCACCTACTTCGTGGACCGGCCCGACGTGATGGCGGTCTATACCGTCACGCTGCGCGCCGACAAGGCCCGCTACCCGGTGCTGCTCTCCAACGGCAATCTGGTTGACCAGGGCATGCTCGACAACGGTCGCCACTTTGCGAAGTGGCACGATCCGTTCCCCAAGCCGTGCTACCTGTTTGCGCTGGTGGCGGGCACGCTGGTGGCGCGCGAGCAGCACATCCGCACGCGTGGCGGACGCGACCACCTGCTGCAGGTGTACGTGCGCCCGGGCGAACTGGAGAGGACCGAACATGCGATGAACTCGCTGGTGGCCTCGGTGGCCTGGGACGAAGCCCGCTTTGGCCTGGCCCTGGACCTCGACCGCTACATGGTGGTGGCGGTGGCCGACTACAACAGCGGCGCGATGGAGAACAAGGGGCTCAACCTCTTCAATACGAAGTACGTGCTGGCGAATGCCGCCAGTGCCACCGATGCCGATTTCGCCGGTATCGAGAGCGTCATCGCGCACGAGTACTTCCACAATTGGACGGGCAACCGCGTCACCTGCCGCGACTGGTTCCAGCTATCGCTGAAAGAGGGACTCACCGTCTTCCGCGACCAGGAATTCAGCATGGACATGGCGGGCGACGCGTCGGCCCGTGCGGTGAAGCGCATCGAAGACGTGCGCCGGCTGCGCAGCGCGCAGTTCTCCGAGGACGCCGGCCCGATGGCCCACCCCGTGCGCCCCGACAGCTACCTGGAAATCAACAATTTCTACACCGCCACGGTCTATGAAAAAGGGGCCGAGGTGGTGCGCATGATGCACGCCCTGGTCGGCCGCGAGGGTTTCGCGAAAGGCATCACGCTGTACTTCCAGCGCCATGACGGCCAGGCCGTGACCTGCGACGACTTTGCGCAGGCCATCGCCGATGCCAACCCCGCAAGCGAGCTCGCCCCGCGGCTCGACAACTTCAAGCGCTGGTACGCGCAGGCCGGCACGCCGCAGCTAACGGCACACGGGGATTACGACGCCCTGGCGCAGCGCTACACACTCACGCTCAAGCAGCACAGCGATCCTTCACCGGGGCAGCCGGTCAAGCTGCCGTTTGTGGTGCCGGTGCTGACCGGCCTGTTGGCCGCAGACGGCAGTGCGCTGGCCGCCGACCGCCTGCTGGTGCTGGAGTCAGCCGAGCAGAGCTGGACATTCGAGGCCATCAGCGAAGCGCCCGTGCCTTCGCTGCTGCGTGGCTTCTCGGCGCCGGTGCGGCTCGACGACGGCCTGACCGAAACCGACCGGCTGGTGCTGCTGGCCCACGACAGCGATCCCTTCAACCGCTGGGAGGCAGGCCAGCGCCTGATGCTCGCGCGCCTGCTCGCGGCGGTCTCCAGTGGCCAGCCCCCGGTGCTGGACGACGCCCTGGCCGATGCGCTGCGCCGCACACTGCGCGACCCGGCGCTGGACCCGGCCTACAAGCACCTGCTGCTGATCGCACCCAGTGAGCCCTACCTTGCCGAGCAGTTGGCCACCAGCGACCCACAGCGCATCCACACCGTGCGCGAGCAGTGGCGGGCCTTGCTGGCCCAGCGTCTGCAAGCCGACTGGGTCTGGGCCTGGGAGCAGCACCAGGTGCACGGCGGCTACAGCCCGCGACCCGCGCAAGCGGGACGCCGTGCGTTGGCCAACCTGGCGTTGCACATGCTATGCCTGCATGCCGTGCAGCAGGATGACCCGGTGTGGCCCGGCCGCGCCTGGCAGCGCTTCAAGGATGCCGGCAACATGACCGACCGTCTGGGCGCGATTTCGGCACTCATCGATTCGCATTCGCCGCTGGCCGACGCGGCGATCGAGCGCTTCCACGCCCTCGCCCACGGTGACGCGTTGGTGCTGGACAAGTGGTTCATGCTGCAGGCGCTGGCCCCCGAGCCGCTGGGCGAGCAGGCCGGCCGCGCGTTCGCCCGTGTCAAGGCGCTCTTCCAGCACCCGGACTTTTCGATCAGGAACCCCAACCGGGCGCGCAGCCTGCTGTTTACGCTGTGTTCTGGCAACCCGGCGGCCTTCCACCGCCTGGACGCGGCGGGCTATGTGCTGTGGGCCGAGCGCCTGCTTGAGCTCGACGCGATCAACCCACACGTGGCAGGCCGCCTGGCCCGCATGATGGACCGCTGGGCGACGCTGGCCGAGCCCTACCGCAGCGCGGCGCGCGAGGCCATCGTGCGCGTCGCCGCCAAGACCGACCTCAGCAGCGATGTGCGCGAGATCGTGTCGCGCGCGCTGGAGAACGGCTGATCCGCTGCTGGCGGCTGCGGTTCATACCGCCAGCAGATGCTGCCGGTAGTGGATCAGCTCGTCGATCGACTCGTGGATATCGGCCAGCGCGGTATGCGCCTGCGCCTTCTTGAAGCCCTCCATGACCGACGGTTTCCAGCGCCGAGCCAACTCCTTGAGTGTGCTCACGTCGAGGTTGCGGTAGTGGAAGAAGGCCTCCAGCACGGGCATGTAGTTGGCCAGGAAGCGGCGGTCCTGGCAGATGCTGTTGCCGCACATCGGGCTCTTGCCCTTGGGCACGTACTGCTGCAAGAAGGCGATGACCTGCAGCTGCGCGGCGGCCTCGTCGAAGGTGGAGCAGCGCACGCGCTCGGTGAGGCCGCTGCGGCCGTGCGTTCCCTTGTTCCAGTTGTCCATGCCATCGAGCACGGCATCGGTCTGGTGGATCGCGAAGACCGGGCCCTCGACCCGCACCGTGATGTGCGGGTCGGTCACGACAACGGCAATTTCAATGATCCTGTCCTGATCGGGCAGCAGGCCGCTCATCTCGAGGTCGATCCAGATCAGGTTCTGATCGCTGCTCTTCAGGGCGGGCGGGGCGGCAAGGACGGTGTCGGTCATGGTGCGAGTACGAAGTTTCAGAGTGGGGTGACTCGCGTCCAAGTCACGTCGTAGCCTAAGCCAGTTCGAAAGACCGCGATTCGAAGGACCGCGATTCTCGCCCAAGCCTACACTCGCGGCCCATGCAAGTTTCTGCGTTCACCCTGGCCTTCGCCGCCGCCCTGCTGTTGTCGTTGGCCGTCAAACTGTGGCTGGCATCCCGACAGATGCAGCACGTGGCCGCCCGCCGCGACGAGGTCCCTGCCGCGTTTGCCGCAGCCGTCACACCCGAGGCGCATCGCAAAGCGGCCGACTACACACTGGCCACCGGCCGCTTCGGGCTCGTCTCCACCGCACTGGGCGGCGCCGTGTTGCTGGGCTGGACACTGCTGGGCGGCCTGGATGCGCTCAATGCGCTGCTGCGTGACACCGTGCTGCCGGGCGCCGGGGCGCTGGCCTACCAACTGGCGCTGCTGGCCGCCTTCACGGCGATCGGTGGCCTGCTCGGCTTGCCGCTGGACGCCTACAGCACCTTTCGCATCGAGCAGCGTTTTGGCTTCAATCGCATGACACCCGCGCTGTGGCTCGCCGACCTGGCCAAGGGTGCGCTGCTGGGGGCGCTGATCGGCCTGCCGCTGGCGGCACTCATCCTCTGGATCATGGCGACCTCGGGCGGGCTGTGGTGGCTGTGGGCGTGGGCGGCCTGGGTGGCCTTCAACCTCGTGCTGCTGGTGATCTACCCAACCCTGATTGCACCCCTGTTCAACAAGTTCGAACCGCTGCCGGACGAAGCGCTCAAGACCAGGGTACAGGCGCTGATGCAGCGCTGCGGCTTTGCGTCCAAGGGTCTCTTCGTGATGGACGGCAGCCGGCGCTCGGCCCACGCGAATGCCTATTTCACGGGTCTGGGCGCGGCCAAGCGGGTGGTCTTTTTCGATACCCTGCTGCAACGCCTGACACCCGGCGAGGTGGAGGCGATCCTGGCGCACGAGCTGGGTCACTTCAAGCACAAGCATGTACTGCAGCGCATGGTTGGCATCTTCGGCCTCAGCCTGGCCGGCCTGGCGCTGCTGGGCTGGCTGGCCGGCCAGAGCGGCTTCTATGCCGGCCTGGGGGTGGCGCCCAACCTGGGCGCGCCCAACGACGCGCTGGCGCTGCTGCTCTTCATGCTGGCGCTGCCGCCTTTCACCTTCTTTGTCGCGCCGCTGATGGCCCATTTCTCGAGGCGGCATGAATTCGAGGCCGACGCCTACGCGTGTTCGCAGGCCAACGGTCGCGAACTGGCCAGCGCCCTGCTCAAGCTGCACGAAGACAATGCCACCACGCTGACACCCGACCCACTGTACGTGCGGTTCTATTACTCGCACCCGCCGGCCTCCGAGCGGCTGGCGGCGCTGCGCCCATGACGCTCGCGAAGCAGCGCTGCGCCGCGCTCGAGGGCCGTGGGCAACCCTGAGCGGGCGCGCCTGGCCACGCTGGACGGTGGCCTCGTGGTTGCCGCGCACGGCCGCCAAGTCGTCGTCGAGACACCCGAGGGGCAGCGTGTCCGGTGCCAGACGCGCGGCAAGAAGAGCGAGCTGGTGGTGGGCGACCGCGTGCGCTGGCAGGCCACGGGCGATGGCGGCGTGATCGAACACCTGGAGCCGCGGCGCAACCTGCTGTTCCGCCAGGACGAGTGGCGCACCAAATCCTTCGCCGCCAACCTCGACCTGCTGCTGGTGTTGGTGGCCGGCGAGCCGATGTTCAGCGAGTCGCAGCTGACGCGCGCGCTGATCGCGGCGCAGGCCGCCGGCATCCCGGCCCTGATCGGCATGAACAAGACCGACCTGCCGAGCGTGGCCTCTGCACGCGCGCGCCTGGCACCCTACCGCACGATGGGCATCGAGGTCATGGAACTGGCATTGAAGACCGAGCCGGCGCTGTCCGAAGCGCGCCTGATCGAACGCCTGGCCGGCCGTGTGACGCTGGTGCTGGGCCCCAGCGGCATGGGCAAGAGCACGCTGATCAACCTGCTGGTGCCCAGCGCCGCCGCGCAAGTGGGCGAGATCTCGCAAGCACTCAATGCGGGCCGGCACACGACGACCACCAGCACATGGTATTGGCTGGACGCAGAACGCAGTGGGGCGCTGATCGACTCGCCCGGGTTTCAGGAATTTGGCCTGCGCCAGCTGGCGCCATCGCAGCTGGCCACACTGATGCCGGACTACGCGGCGGCGCTTGGGGACTGCAAATTCCACAACTGCACGCACCGTCACGAGCCGGGGTGCGGCGTGCGTGCGGCGGCAGCGCGGGGTGAGATCACGCCATCGCGGCAGCGCATCTACGAGGCGCTGTACGAGGAACTGTCGGCCAAGCAGTGGTAGCCCCCCAGCGGTGCGCTGGACCCCAGACCCCAGCGTCAACCCAGCACGTTGGCCAGGCTCAGCAGCGCCACCAACAGCATCCACAGCACCACCGAGCGCCAAACCAGGCCGACCACGCTCTGCAGATGGCCCGCCTGCGCCGGTGCGCCAGCGGTGGAACCTTGGGCGTCGGCGAGACCGGCCTCGCTGCCGGTGGTGAATGTCTTGGAGCGATCAGGGGTCACCCCGGGCGCCGCCGCGCCACCGAGTTGCACGCCCACCGCGCCGGCGGCCGCCGCCAGGATGACACCTTCGTTGGGGTGCTGCCACAGCGCAGCGTCGCGCCGCCAGCTGGCCACCGCTTCCTCGAAATTGCCGACCACGGCAAAGCCGAATGCAGTCAAGCGTGCCGGCAAATAGTCGATCAGCGCAAACAGCCGCTGCGACAGCGCCAGCAGGGTGTCGTTGGCCGGGGCATCAAGCGCCCGGTGACGGTAGCCCCAGTAGCGGCAGGCAAACTCGGCCATGCGGTAGAGCACCGCACCCATCGGCCCCAGGCCCACCGCCGACAGCACCACGAACCAGAAGAACACGCCAAAGACGTGTCGGTGCGCGGCCAACAGCGCATGCTCGATGACATGGCGCAGCACTTCGGTGCGTGGCAGCTCGCTGGCGTCCAGGTGGCGCCATTCGGCCAGCAGGCGCCGCGCCTCGTTTTCATCGCCACGGTCCAGTGCGTCGCGAATGTCGGTGTAGTAGTGGCTGAACTGGCGAAATCCCAGCGTCAGGTACAGCAGCATCACGTCAAAGGCCAGCGCCAGCAGCAGGCTGTAGCGGCCGATCAGCAGATAGAGCAGCGCCGCCAGCAGCGCCGGCACACCCACCGAAACACCCCAGACGACCCAGGTGTGATGCGGCTCGCCGGCGTCGAAGTTGCGGCCCGTCCAGCGCACCCAGGACATCAGGGTTTCGTGGACCCAGTTGTCGCGCGGCAGGGGTTTGAGCTGCTCGATCAGGAGCGCAAACAGAACGGCAAAGAAACTCATCGCCAGGGATGATAGATCGTCAATCTGCGAGCAACCGGTAGAGGTTCCGCAGCATCGCGGCCGTGGCGCCCCAGATGAAATATTCGCGTGGCGTGCCATCAGCCGCGATGCCCTGCCACGGCATCGAGAGAAACTGGCGCTGCGCGCCTGCATGGGTGATCACATGGCGCCGGTGATGGGACGGGTTCATGAGAAAGGCCAGCGGCACCTCGAAGGCCTCAGCCACCTCGAAGGTGTCTAGCGCCAGGTCCAGCGGTGGGTGCACCAGCGCCACGACCGGAGTGACGACGAAACTGGTGACGGTGGTGTAGGCCGGCATCTGGCCGATGATGTGCACGCTTTCGCGCCGCAGGCCTACCTCTTCCTGTGCCTCGCGCAGCGCGGTGCCGGCCGGGCCCTCGTCGTCGGGCTCGCTGCGGCCGCCCGGGAAGCTGATCTGCCCGGCGTGGTCGCGCAGGTGCTCGGTGCGGCGCGTCAGCAGCACCTGCAAGCCGCTGGCGCGCAGCACCAGTGGCACCAACACCGCGGCGGGCACCGGGGCCTGCCCGCCCCATGCACTGCCGTCACCGGCGATCTCGGGCAGCCAGCCCGCGGCGCGGCTGAATCGCGCGCGCAGGGTCGCAGGATCCAGCGCGTGGGTGGACAGGGGCGGCAGGTGCGCATCGGTGCCCGAGACGGGCACCAGGCGGGGGTTCAGGATGCGCGGAGGGGGCAACTCAGGTCTGGCCAGTGTCTGTCTTGGCCGCCCGTCTGCCCGCCCGCATCAGGCCAGCTTCTCTTTGATGCGTGCCGACTTGCCACTGCGCTGACGCAGGTAGTACAGCTTCGCGCGGCGGACATCGCCGCGGCGCTTGACTTCAACGCTGGCAATCAGCGGGCTGTAAGTCTGGAACGTGCGCTCCACGCCTTCGCCGTTGGATATCTTGCGCACGATGAAGCTGCTGTTGAGGCCGCGGTTGCGCTTGGCTATGACCACGCCCTCGTAGGCCTGCACTCGCTTGCGCGTGCCCTCGACGACGTTGACATTGACGATCACCGTGTCGCCGGGAGCGAACGACGGGATGGTGCAGTTGAGACGCGTGATCTCTTCCTGCTCCAGGATGGCGATAAGGTTCAAGAGGTTCTCCAGGAGATCTTGTCGCGGGCCTTGACACAAACACAGTGTCTAGGATTTGGTAGCCCGGCAGAGGATCCAAAACGACGTTTCAGAGAAGACTGGCTTGTTTCCAAGTCCTGTCGCTAAAGCCTTTGATTATAGCGCGAGCCTCGCCAGGAACCGCTCGTCGGCCGGGCTCAAGCGCCCCGCAGCGCGTGCCGCCGCCAGCAGATCGGGGCGCTGGCGCGCAGTGAGCTCGAGCGAGCGTTCACGCCGCCAGCGCTCGATCTCGGCGTGATGCCCCGAGAGCAGCACGGCCGGAACCAACTGATCAATACCACCGATGGTGAGCCTCTCGGGCCGGCTGTAATGCGGCCCTTCGAGCAGGCCGTCGGAAAAACTGTCCTGCTGATGCGACGTTGCGTTGAGCACACCCTCCTGCAACCGCGCCACGGCATCGAGCAGCGCCAGCGCCGGCAATTCGCCGCCCGAGAGCACGAAGTCACCGAGGCTCAGCTCGTGCGTCACGTGCGCATCGATCAGGCGCTGATCGACACCCTCGTAGCGCCCGCACAGCAGCACCGCCCCGGCACCGGTGGCGAACTCCTGCACCACGGCCTGGTCGATGCGTCTCCCGGTGGGCGTAAAGTGCACGACCGCCGGCGCCGCCACGCCGCGCTGCGCTTCGATGGCTGCCAGCGCGCGCAGCAGTGGCTCCGCCAGCATGACCATGCCCGGTCCGCCGCCGTAGGGGCGGTCATCCACGCGGCGGTAGGCGTCATCGGCAAAGTCACGCAGCGGCCACAACCGCACATCGACCTGCGCCGAACCGAAGGCGCGCCGCGTGACGCCCTGCGCCAGATGGGGAGCGAAGACCTCTGGGAACAGCGTGATGACGTCAAAGCGCATCGAGGCGCGCAATCAGAAGTCAGCTTCCCAGTCGACCGTGATGCGGCGGCCCGCCAGCTCGACCTTGTCGACGTAGGCCGCAACAAATGGAATCAGGCATTCGGGCTCGTCCGCATCCGCCGCCTGCACCCGCAGCACGCAGTGCGGGCCGGTCTCGATGAGGCCGGCCACGGTGCCCAGCACGACGCCGGCACGGTTGACCACCGCCAGGCCGATGAGATCGACCCAATAGAACTCGTCTTGATCAGGGGTCGGGAAACTTGCGCGCGACACGAAGATCCGCGCACCCTGCAAGGCCTCGGCGGCGTCGCGATCGGGCAGCTCCTGCGCAGTGGCGACCACGGCACTGCCCTGCTCTCGCGCGTGCGTCACGCGCAGCAGCATCGGCAGGCGTCGTGCCTGTTTGGCACCCGGTGGCCTGGGTACCACGGGCGGCTGGACAAACCAGCGTTTGGTGGAAAAGAGCGCCTGCGGATCGGCAGCAAAGGGTTTCACCTTGATGCCACCCTTGATACCCCAGGCGCCCAAGATGCGACCGACTTCGACCGCGTCCTGCGGCAGCGCAGGCTCAGTCTCAGGCGCTTGGGGTGGGATCGATCCAGGCGTATTCACACGGGCAGTGTCAGGCTGCCTTCTTGGCCTGGTCCACCAGGCGTGCCACGGTAGGCGAGAGCTGGGCGCCCACGCTGGCCCAGTGGGTCACGCGGTCCAGCGCCACGCGCAACGGCTGTTCGCCGCCGGCAGCCACCGGGTTATAAAAGCCCACGCGCTCAATAAAGCGGCCATCGCGGCGCTCATGCGAGTCGGCCACGACGATGTTGTAGAACGGGCGCTTCTTGGCGCCGCCACGAGCCAGTCGGATCACGACCATGGTGCAGGTTCCTTGCAAATCTTGAGGTTGATCGCCACGCCACGGGAGACACACCGGGCAGGCCATCATGGTGACCGGCGGCTATGCCCTGAGATCCAGAGCAACGCCGCCAACCGCGGCCGGCACCGTAGATACGCCCAGGGTGTTGCCACCCCACGCCGACGCCGAAAACCGCGCATTATAAACTGCCACCCATGCCCGACACCTCACCCTATCGTTCGAAGACGGTGGCCGCCTGGCTGGCGTTGACTCTGGGCACGCTGGGCCTGCATCGCATGTACCTGTACGGGTTGGGCGACGGCTGGTTCTGGTTGCACCCGCTGCCCACGGCCGTGGGTCTGATCGGTGTCGTTCGCATGCGTGCCCTCGGCCAGGACGACACGCTGTCCTGGCTGCTGATCCCCGTGCTGGGACTGATGATTTCGCTGGCGATGCTCAGCGCGATCGTCCTGGCGCTCACACCGGACGAAGCATGGGATGCACGACACAACCCCGGCAGCGAGATCGTGGCCACGTCCTGGGGGCCCGTGCTGGCCGCCATCACCGCCTTGCTGGTGGGCGGCGCGGTGCTGATGGGCACCATCGCCTTCGGTGGCCAGAAGTTCTTCGAGTGGCAACTCGAAGCCGGCAGCACCGATCAGAAGAGCAATCGACTCAGGCCGTAGAAGGCCGCCGCGATCAAGGCGGTGACGGGAATCGTGAAGACCCACGCGGTCACGATGTGCCCCGCCACGCCCCAGCGCACGGCGGACGCATTGCGCACCGAGCCCACGCCAAAGATGGCACCCGTGATTGTGTGCGTCGTTGAAACCGGCACGCCCAGCGCCGTGGCCAGGAACAGCGTCGCCGCACCACCGGTCTCGGCGCAGAAGCCCCCGACGGGCTTGAGTTTGGTGATGCGCTGGCCCATGGTCTTGACGATGCGCCAGCCGCCGAACAGTGTGCCCAGGCCGATGGCGATATAGCAACTCCAGATCACCCAATTCGGCGGCATCGTGTCGCTGGCGTCGCTGATGCCTGCGGCGATGAGCAGCAGCCAGATGATGCCTATCGTCTTCTGCGCATCATTGCCCCCGTGGCCCAGCGAGTACATCCCCGCTGACGCCAGCTGCAGCCGCCGGAAGATGTTGTCCACCCGGTGGGGTGAGGTCCGTCTGCAGAGCCAGGCCACGGCCACCATCAGCAGCGAGCCCAGCAAGAATCCCATCAGCGGCGAGACCACGATGAAGGCCACCGTCTTGACCACGCCAGAGGTGACCAGCGGCCCGGGCCCGGCCTTGGCCAAGGTGGCGCCCAGGATGCCGCCGATCAGCGCGTGCGAGCTGCTCGAAGGGATGCCGTACCACCAGGTGATCACGTTCCACGCGATGGCGCCCACCAGTGCGCCAAACACCACGTACTGGTCCACGACACCAGGGTCGACGATGCCCTTGCCCACCGTCGCCGCCACCTTGAGCTGGAAGATGAAGATCGCCACGACGTTGAAAAAGGCGGCAAAGGCGACCGCCTGCGTGGGCTTCAGCACGCCCGTGGAAACCACGGTCGCGATCGAATTTGCCGCGTCGTGGAAGCCGTTCATGAAGTCGAACAGCAGCGCCAGCCCGACCAGCATCACCACCACCCACAGGGCGATTTGCATGGATTGCATCTGATCGGCGCGCTCAGGAGTTCTCGAGCACGATGCCTTCGACGAGGTTGGCCACGTCTTCGCAGCGGTCGGAGATCGACTCCAGGTGCTCGTACACGGCCTTGAGCTTGATCAGCTGGCGCGTATCGGGCTCTTCGCGGAACAGGCTCGACATGGCGCTGCGCATGACGCGGTCGGCGTCGGACTCGAGCTGGTCGATTTCTTCGCAGGTCTTGAGCACCGATGCCGCCACCTTGGCGTCCTTCAGGCGCGGCAGCAGGGTCAGCACATGCTGCACGCGCTCACAGCAGCGCACTGAGATCTCTGACAGTCGCACCACATCTTCCGACAAGTACTGCAGGTCGTACAGCGACATCACTTCGCTGGAGTCCTGCAACAGGTCCAGCACGTCGTCCATCGCATTGATCAGGCGATGGATCTGGTCGCGATCGATCGGGGTGATGAAGGTGCGGTGCAGCAGCCGGTGGACCTCGGCCGTGATCTTGTCAGCGGCACGCTCGCTGGCCCCCACCTCGTTGGCGTGGCGCTCGCGCGCCGCCAGGTCGCCGTAGTTCTGCACCATGGCCAGAAAAGCCCGCGCGCCCTCGGCAATATGCTGGCCATGTTCATTGAACAGGCCAAAGAAGTTACCCTCGCGCGGCAACAATTTGCCGAAGACCATGCTGACTCCGATGGTGCTTGCCGATCTGTCCTCGGCTTGTCAGCGGGCATTCTAGGTGCCAGGCGGCACGGACTATGCCGTGAAGCTAAGGCACACCGCCCCCAGCAGGCACAGCGCGGCCACCGGCCAGGGCCTGCCCGCCAGTGCCTTGAGATAGCCGTACCAGGCAAACGCCATGACGGTGTTGGAGGGCACGAGCAGACCGAAGGTTTGCGCTGGCAGTGGCCGGTTGCCGAGGTTCATTGCAGCTTCTCGATCATCTGGCCGGTGATGCGCTGGCGCAGCGGCCCGATCGGCCCCAACTGAGGGTGCAACAGACCAGGCGCCAGTTCAGCCAGCGGGTCGAGGGCGAATGCGCGTTCGTGCAGGCGTGCGTGCGGCACCGTCAGGCCGGGTTCCGCGATGACGCGCTGGCCGTACAGCAGCAGGTCGAGATCGAGTGTGCGCGGCGCGCCGGGGTACGGACGCTCACGGCCGTGCGCGGACTCGATGGCCTGCAGCGCGTGCAACAAAGGCTGCGGCGCGAGTTCGGTGGCGAGTTCGGCCACGGCATTCAGGAAGTCGGGTCCCTGCGCCTCCAGGGGTGCGGTGCGGTAGACCGAAGACGCTGCCACCAACCGTGTGGCGGGCATGGCGGCCAAATCGAGCAAGGCCTGCCTCAGCGTGGCGCTGGCATCGCCCAAATTGGCGCCCAAGCCGACAAAGACACGCTCGGCCGTCATTGCGCAGCGGGCGCGGCACCTTCGCCGCCATCGGAACCATCGCCGCCGTCTCTGCCACCGGGCCGCCGCCTGCGTCGGCGGCGCTTGCGCGGCGCCTGCGTCGACTCGCCTTCGGCGGCCGCGGGTGCGGCGGCGGGCCCGGCGCCTTCGTCCGCCTCTGCGGTGGGCTCGTTGGTGGCCGCGCGCACGCGGCGGGCGCGCACGGGTGCCGTCGGGCGCACGTCCTGCAGCAGGGCTTCGCGCTCGTCGTCGTTGCCCAGATGGAAGTCCTCCCACCAGTCGGCCAGTTCCACCGCCACCTCGCCGCAGTCGGCGCGCAGGCGCAGAAAGTCGTAGCCGGCCCGGAACCGGACCTGCGCGACCAAGGCCTGCGCCGAGCTCGGTGTGCGGCGCTCGAATCGCGGCTGCATGAGCCAGATCTCACGCATATCGGCGGCCAGTTTGCCGCGGCCCGAGATATCGCCGATACGGGCATCGAAGACCGCATCCACGGCCTGCTGCAGCGCCGGGAAGGGTGCCTCCCCGGCCGCACGCAGCGCGCTCCAGCGCTCTTGCACGTCGTGCCACAGCATGCAGGCGAGCATGAAACTCGGCGCCACCGCGCGGCCCTCGGCGACGCGCCGATCGGTATCTTCCAGTGCCAGGCGCACGAACTTCTCGCGCGCCGGGTTGGCCTGTGCCGGCGCCAGCGCGGCGTCAAGCACTGGAAACACGCCACCTGCCGGCCCGACCAGGCCAAATTTTCTGAGCTGCTCGATGCTCGCCAGCGCGTGCCCGGTCTGCATCAGCTTGACCATCTCGTCGAACAGGCGCGAGATCGGCACGTTGGCCAGCAGCGCGGCCATGGCGCGCAGGGGCCGTTCGGTGGCCGGCTCCAGCCCAAAACCCAGCTTGGCCGCGAAGCGCACGACGCGGATGATGCGCACCGGATCCTCGCGATACCGCGTCTCTGGGTCACCGATCATGCGCAGGAGGCGCGCGCGGACATCGACCAGGCCGCCGTGGTAGTCGACCACGATCTGCGTCACCGGGTCGTAGTACATGGCGTTGATGGTGAAGTCGCGTCGCGCCGCGTCTTCCACCTGCGGGCCCCAGACGTTGTCGCGCAGCACCCGCCCGGCGGCGTCCACGACGTGCGTCTTGTCGGCCGTTGCGTGCCTGCTGGGCTTGTCGTTGCCGACCACCTGTTCGGCGGCCGCGGTGTCGAGATAGGCACGAAAGGTGGAAACCTCGATCGTCTCGTGCTCGCGCCCGCGGCCAAAAACCACGTGCACGAGCCGGAAGCGGCGGCCGATGATGAAGGCGCGCCGGAACAGCGCCTTCACCTGCTCTGGCGTGGCATCGGTGGCCACGTCGAAGTCCTTGGGCCGCATACCCACCAGCAGATCGCGCACGGCACCGCCCACGATGTAGGTCTCGTGGCCGGCGTCCTTGAGCGTCTTGACGACGCGCACCGCGTTGGCGTCGAGCAGCGATGGGTCGATGCCATGGTCGGCCACGGGCACCTCCACCCGCACACCCAGCGGGATGGCGGGCAGGTCCGGCAGGCCGCTCGCCTTGGGCGCCTTGCCCAGCAGGCGGTCGATGAATTTCTTGATCACTTGAAGAATTTCAGTATCGGCCAGCCGCGCTCGCGCGCGACGCGCTNNGCGCGGGGCCGGGGTTGGTGGCCACGGGGTGACTGACGCGCTCGAGCAGCGGCAGATCGTTGGTGGAATCGCTATAAAAGGTGCTGCGCTCAAAGTCGTCGAACGATAGGCCACGCCAGGCCAGCCACTGTTGCACGCGGGTGATCTTGCCGGCGCGGAACGCCGGCACGCCGAGGATGGCACCCGTGACGCGGCCATCGGTGTCGCGCGCAAGCTCGGTGGCAATCAACTCATCGACACCGAGCAGGCCCGCGATCGGCCGTGTGACAAAGTCGATGGTAGCGGTGACGATGGCCACGACGTCACCTGCGCGCTGGTGTTGCTGCACCAGCGCCAGCGCCTCGGGCTGCAGCATCGGGCGCACGACGTCGTCCAGAAAGCGCGCTGTCGCGGCAGCCAGCGCATCGGCGCCGCGGTTGCGCCAGGCTGCGGTGGCGAAATCGACATAGGCCGCGATATCCAGCCGCCCTGCCAGATAGTCATCGTAGAACGCGTCGTTGCGCCGCCTGTAGGTGTCGAAGTCGGCCCACCCGAGCGAGATGATGAACTCGCCGAAAGCGTGGTCAGAGTCCTTGGGCAATAGCGTGCCATCCAGATCGAAGAGGGTCAGATTCACTCGGCGTACACCTCGTCTGCGCCTTCCTCCAGGAGCATTTGCCTCACCAACGCCGTCGTGATGTGCCGCGCCTTCGCCAGGCCAAAGTGATCCAGCCGGTCGAGCAGGCGCATCAGATGCGCCAGGTCACGCGGGAAGCGCGTCAACAGATAGTCCATGACTTCGTCCGAGAGAAAGATGCCACGCCGGTCGGCCTCGCGGCGCAGCACGGCGCGGGTTTCGGCCTCGGCCAGCGGTGCCAGTGCGAAGACATGGCCCCATGCCAGGCGCGAGCGCAGATCGTCTCGCAGCGGCAAGTCCACAGGGGGCAGCCTGCCGGCAGCCGCAAACTGGACACCGTGGGTGGCGGCATCCACGAAGAGCGCAAATGCGGCGCGCTGCGCCTCGGCGTCTAGTTGCTCGCAGCGGTCCACCACCACCAGCATCCATTCCGGTGCCAGGGTCCAGGGCGGGCTGTCGGCAGCGTCCAGCCAGCCCACGCCCTGCCCGCCCGCCTGGCAGCGCCCGGCCAGCGCCTGCAACAGGTGGCTCTTGCCACTGCCCGCAGGCCCCCACAGGTAGACCGGCGCCGCCGGCAGCGCCAACTCACGCAAATGCGCGAGCGCAGCAGCGTTGGGGCCGGGCAGGAAATTCTCGAACGTGGGCTCCGGTCCTGGGCCGATCGCCAGCGGGATCTGTCTCATGGGACCTGACCTCGGCGCACCGTCATGGCTGAAGATGCCGCCATGCCGCAAGCTGGCGGCGCAGAGCCGCCGCATCGTCGGCCTGCGAGCAGTGCTCTAGGTACACGCTCATGTCGTCAGCGGCGAGGTCGTGGCGCCCCAGTTCGGCCTGCGCCAGCGCTCGGTCACGGCGTTCTTCCCACGCCTGCGGCAGCAGGATCACCAGGCGTTCCTGCACGGCGACCAGGCGCGGCCAATCACGCGTGCTGCGATGGATTTCCTTCAGGTTGCCCAACATCCGGGCGATGATCTCGCGCCCACTGGCAGCTTGCAGAAACAGCCCCAGCGGTGCCTCGTCGTCGTCTGTCAAGCCCCTCTGGCGGCGATAGGGCAGCAACCGCTGTTCGAGATCGTCCCGGCTGAGCGACAGCCCGCTCAGGGGATCGATGATCACCGCGCCTCCCGGCATCTGGACCTTGACCAGGAAGTGGCCCGGGAACGACACACCCTGCGCCTTCAACCCGATCTGCGCTGCCAACTCGATGAATAGGATCGCCAGCGTCACGGGAATACCACGCCGCGTCTCCAGCACGCAGGGCAACAGGCTGTTGCGTCGGTCGTAGTAGTTGTTGACGTTGCCGGCAAAGCCCAGTTCCCGGAAGAAGTATCCGCTGAGCAGGCGCAGGCGCTGCAGCGCGGCGGTGTCGGCGGCGACGCGCCGACGCAGGCGATCGGCCAACTCGTCGATGCTTGCAAGCACGGCCAGCACGTCGAGCGCCGGGTCCTCATCCTGCGCCAGCGCGAGCGCTGACTCGAGAACTGAGAAACTGGCGTCGTCGGCGACCAACGCCGCAAAATATTCGAGTGCGGTCGGCGCTTCGAAGTGGGGGAGCCCGCCCATGCGCTTCAGTGTAGGTCAGCCACGGCGGACGAAGTCCCGCGGCCGCAGCCCGCACGCGGCCAGCACACCAAAGTACAGCATCGCCACGCCGCCCAGTACGCCGGCGACCGCAGCGGCGCGCTGGCCCCAATGGGCTTGCAGGCCGAGCCAGTCGATCGCGTGCGCGGCCCAGGCCAGCCCGGCGCCGAGTGCCAGATTGGCCAGCGCGACGCGCAGCGCGTAGCCACCCCAACCGGGCGATGGCCGAAAGACACCACGGCGCAACAAGCCACCGAGCAGGAACCCCGCGTTGACGAGTGCACCGAGGCCGATCGACAGTGCCAGCCCGGCGTGCCCGAGCCAGGGCACGAACAGCACGTTCATGGCCTGGGTGGCGAGCAACACGCCGACGGCGATCTTCACCGGCGTGCGGATATCCTGCCGGGCATAGAAAGCCGGCGCCAGGACCTTGATGGCCACCAGACCGAGCAAGCCCACGCCGTAGCCGCGCAGCGCCGCCACCGTCATGGCAACGTCCGCAGCACCAAATTTGCCGTAGTGGTACAGCACGCTCACGAGGCCCTGCGGAAACAGCAACAGGGCCAAGGCACACGGCACGCCCAGCAGCAAAGCCAGGCGCAAACCCCAGTCCAGCATGCCCGAATAGGCGTCGGCATCTTGCCGCTGCTGCGCCGCCGAAAGCTGCGGCAGCAAAACCACACCCAGCGCGACGCCGAGCAAGGCGATAGGGAACTCCATCAAGCGATCTGCATAGGTCAACCACGACACAGCCCCGACGCCCACGTGCGACGCGATCTGGGTATTGATGAGCAACGAAATCTGTGCCACGGACACGCCTAGCAGTGCTGGCGCCATCTGGCGCAGCACCTGTCCCACGCCGGGGTCGTGCCAGGCACGCGCGATGGCCGCCGGCACGAGGCCGATGCGCGGCAGGCAACCCACGGCGGCCAGCGCCGGGATCTGCGCGGCAAGCTGCAGCACCCCGCCCGCCATCACGCCCCCTGCCAGTGCAAAGATCGGCTCGATACCCACCGCCGCCAGCCGCGGAGCGCCCCACCATGCCGCGGCAATGACGCTCAGGTTCAACAGCACGGGCGTGACGGCCGGCACCGCAAAGCGTCGCCACGTATTGAGGACTCCGGCGGCCAGTGCCACCAGCGACATGAGACCGATATAGGGGAACATCCAGCGCGTCATGACCACGGCCGAATCGAACCGCTCGAGCCCCGAGCCGATGACCCACACCAGCACCGGCGCAGCCACGACGCCGGCAGCACAGGTTGCGAGCAGCGCCCAGGCCAGCACCGTGGCTACGGCATCAATGAGCTGACGGGTGGCGGCATCACCGTCGCGCGAGCGTGTGGCCGCCAGCAGGGGCACGAAGGCCTGCGAAAAGGCGCCCTCGGCAAACAGCCGGCGAAACAGGTTGGGGATGCGAAAGGCGACGTTGAATGCGTCGGTCGCCGCGCTGGCCCCAAATGTCGCGGCGATGAGTTGCTCGCGCACGAGTCCCGTGACGCGCGAAACCAGGGTCAAGAGGGAAACTGTGGACGCAGCCTTGAGCAGATTCACGGGCTATCGGGCACCGGTGCGGCCGCGGGGCCGCCGCAGGATCGGTGGCACGCCGGGTGCGGCCGCCATGCAGCCAGCACGTGGCCGGAAAGGCGTGATTATAGGCAGCCGCCGGCCGCGACCGGGCCTGGCAAGGCCGCGCGTGCTATACTTGACGGTCTTTGCCCCTCCACTTCGACTACAGCTAAAGCAGCATGGCCACCACGTCCAAAGCCAAGAAGAAAACCGTTCGCCTCGCCTCGGGCCTCAAGCGCGCCCGCCAAGACGTGGTGCTCAACGCTCAGAATACCTCGCTGCGCTCGCGCTTTCGCACCGTTGTCAAGAATGTGCTGAAGGCAGTGACGGGGGGCGACAAGGCCAAGGCCGCCGAGGTCTTCAAGTCGGCGCAAAGTGTCATGGACTCGGTTGCGGACAAGGGTATCTTCCACAAGAACAAGGCCGCGCGCCTGAAGAGCCGCCTGGCCGCCAAGGTCAAGGCGCTCGCCCTCGCGGCCTGAGCCACCCGCCCGGTCTGCCGGGCGCACCCAGAAGAGGCCCGCATTGCGGGCCTTTTTCTATTGGGCGGGCGGGCCGCCGGCCAGCTCGACCACCTGAAGCTGGTTGTCGCGGGCGAAGTTCATCACGAAGTCCCAGGCCATCGGCTCGATGTCCATGAGGGCTTCGCTGACCAGCACACACTTCACACCGTCCACCAACTGCGGCACGCAGTACGGCGAATAGCCGATATAGGCGCCGATGCCACCGCGCGCGCCGCCGGGCCGGAAACACGACATCGCGCCGGCCAGGCGCTCGGCCCAGTCACTGGGCCTGAAGGTGCGTCCGGCCACGGTGACGCCCTGGATATGGAATTTGCGCGGTAGGTGGGGCGTCATCGGTGACGGATCAGTGCGGTTGCCGGCCGCGTGTAAGTGCGGCCGCATCAGCGGGCCGCGAACGGGCTGCATTGTGCCTTTGTTTTGCTGCAACGCAGCATGCATGATTCGCGCCTGGAAGAGCCTTCGTCCGGGTTTGTTCGGCCGTTCGCGGGCGCCCTTTAGAATCGGCAACGCCCGGGCTGTGACCAAAGCGTCGCTGACCGGCATTTTTTTCTGTGCCCGGAGAAATCCCCCCATGAACGCACCCGAGCCCGCGCTTGCCCTCCCGGCGAACCGGCCCATGCCGCATGTGATGAATACCTACAGTCGCCTGCCGATCGCGCTGTCACACGGTCGCGGCTGCTGGGTGTGGGACACCGAAGGGCGCAAGTACCTCGATGGGCTGGGCGGCATTGCGGTCAATACGCTGGGCCATGCCCACCCCCGGCTCGTGCCAGCGCTGCAGGAGCAGATCGCGCGGCTGATCCATACCTCCAACTACTACGAGGTGCCCCTGCAGGAGCAGCTGGCAGCCAGGCTGTGTGAGATCTCGGGCCTGCAAGCCGCGTTTTTCTGCAACTCGGGGCTGGAGGCCAACGAGGGCGCACTCAAGATCGCGCGCAAGTTCGGCCACGACAAGGGTATCGCGCGGCCGCAGATCATCGTCTATGAGGGCGCCTTCCACGGCCGCTCGATCGCCACCCTCTCGGCCACCGGCAATCCCAAGGTCCAGAAGGGTTTCGAGCCGCTGGTCGAGGGCTTTGTCAGGGTGCCGCTCAACGACCTGGCCGCCGTGCAAGAGGTCGCGCGCACGCACCCGGACGTGGTGGCCGTATTTCTGGAAACGATCCAGGGCGAAGGCGGCGTCAAACCCTCGCGCTGGGACTACCTGCAGGGCGTGCGCCGGGTCTGCGACGAACGCGGCTGGCTGCTGATGCTCGACGAGGTGCAATGCGGCATCGGACGCACCGGCAAGTGGTTCGCACACCAATGGGCCGGCATCCGGCCCGATGTGATGCCGCTGGCCAAGGGCCTGGGCTCCGGTGTGCCGATCGGTGCGATCGTGGTCGGCGAGCGCGCCGTCGATGTGCTCGGCCCGGGCAACCACGGCACCACCTTTGGCGGTAACCCGCTGGCCATGCGCGCCGGTGTCGAGACGCTGCGCATCATGGAAGAGGACGGCTTGCTCGACCACGCCGCCGCCGTAGGCGCAGTGCTGCGTGCCGGGCTGGCGCGCGAGCTCGCCGGGCTGCCCGGCGTAAAGGAGATCCGAGGTGCCGGCCTGATGATCGGCATCGAGCTGGCACGCCCCTGCGGCGCCCTGCTCGGCCGTGCTGCCGCAGCCGGGCTGCTGATCAGCGTCACGGCTGACAACGTGATCCGGCTGCTGCCGGCACTCGTGCTCTCGGCCGACGAGGCAGACCAGATCGTGGCCATCCTGTGCCCGCTGGTGCGGGACTTTCTTGCCGAATCATGAAACCGGGCCAGACGCTGATGAAGCACTACCTGCAATTCAAGGACTTGCGCGCCGAGGAGTACGCCTATCTCTTCGAGCGCGCCCGCATCATTAAGACGCGCTTCAAGAACTACGAGCGCTATCAGCCGCTGGTGGACCGCACGCTGGCGATGATCTTCGAGAAAGCCAGCACGCGCACCCGCGTCAGCTTCGAGGCCGGCATGTACCAGATGGGAGGTTCGGTCGTGCACCTGACCACGGGTGACAGCCATCTTGGCCGCTCCGAACCGGCCGAGGACACTGCGCGCGTGATCAGCCGCATGGTCGATATCGTGATGATCCGCACCTACGAGCAGACCATGATCGAGCGCTTTGCCGCCAACTCGCGGGTGCCGGTGATCAACGGACTGACCAACGAGTACCACCCTTGCCAGATCCTGGCCGACGTCTTCACCTACATCGAGCACCGCGGAGACATCCAGGGCAAGGTCGTGGCATGGGTTGGCGATGGCAACAACATGGCCAATACCTGGCTGCAGGCGGCCGAGATCCTGGGATTCACCGTGCACGTGAGCACGCCTAGCGGGTACGAGGTAGATGCTGCCGTGGCAGGCGTGCGCAACAGCAGCTGCTACAAGGTATTCAACCACCCGATGGACGCCTGCGCGGGTGCGCACCTGGTCACCACCGATGTCTGGACCAGCATGGGTTACGAGGTGCAGAACGAAGAGCGCCGCAAAGCCTTCGTGGATTGGTGCGTGGACGACGAGATGATGGCGTTGGCCCAGCCCGATGCGTTGTTCATGCACTGCCTGCCGGTGCACCGCGGCGAGGAAGTCACCGCCGAGGTGCTCGATGGACCGCAGTCGGTGGTGTGGGATGAGGCCGAAAACCGGATGCACGTGCAGAAGGCGCTGATGGAGTACCTCTTGCTCGGCCGCATCGGGTAGGAACGCCTAAGAATGCGATAGGTGCGCTTCGCAAGCATGGCGGCAAGGAGTTGTCGCCATGCCACGGCGACCAGCCCACACAAGGCGGGCGGCACGCCAGCACGGGCAAGGTCATCGCCGCCCCCGCGCCTGCCTACAACCCGGCAGGCGCGCACGAATTCGCCGCCAGCCTGATGCTCTCGCTATCGTGACTGCCCATGTCGCAGCGGTGCGGGCGAGCAGCTGGCTGCACCGCGAGGATCTGCTTCGCGCCATGGTCACGCGCCGCAAGGTCGGCCCAGCGCAAGCCGCCATCGGCCGGCCTTGGCGCTCGATCTACCATCCAGGGCATGCGCATCCTGCTCGCCGAGGACGACCCCCTGCTGGGCGATGGCCTGCGCGCCGGCCTGCGCCAGCAAGGCTTCCAGGTGGATTGGGTGCGCGACGGTCAGGCCGCTGAACGCGAATTGCGCGCTGAGCCCTATGCCGCTGCCGTGCTGGACCTCGGCCTGCCGCTGAAGGACGGCCTCGACGTGCTGGCCGCCGTGCGCCGTGCCGGGCATGCGTTGCCGGTGCTGGTGCTCACCGCACGCGATGCCGTGCCTGACCGCATCCGCGGCCTGGATCTGGGCGCCGACGACTACGTGCTCAAGCCGGTGGACCTGGGCGAGCTCGCCGCCCGGCTGCGCGCGCTGGTGCGGCGTGCCCATGGCCAGCCGCAGGAGGTGCTGCAGGCGCAGGGGGTGGCGCTGAACCCGGCTGCGCGCACGGTTGCGTTGGCAGGTGTGCCGGTGGCCGTTTCGGCGCGTGAGTTCGACCTGCTGCAGGCCCTGATGCTCAGCGCCGGCCGTGTGCTCACGCGCGAGCAACTGGAGCAGCGTCTCTACAGCTGGGGCCAGGAGGTGGAGAGCAACGCCATCGAGGTGCACGTGCATCACCTGCGGCGCAAGCTCGGCAGCACGTTGATCCAGACCGTGCGCGGCGTCGGCTACCTGCTGCCACGCGACACCTCGGTGGCGCCATGATGCGCTCGCTGCAAGGCCGCGTGCTGGCGTTGGTGCTGGGCGTCGTGCTGGTGGTGTGGCTCGCCGCCGCGCTCGAGATCTGGCTCGATGTCAGCCACGAACTCGACGAGCTGCTCGACGGCCACCTGGCGCAGGCCGCAACCCTGGTCGTGGTTCAGCAGGCCGGTGATCTGGATGACGACGACCGCGGCGATGTCGATGCACCCGTGCTACATCGCTACGCTCCGCGCGTGGCGTTCCAGGTCTGGCGCGAAGGTGTGCTGGCAATGCGCTCGTCGAACGCGCCGCCCGGGCCCATGATTGAAGGCACGCTCGAGCCACGCCCGGGTTTCAAGACGGTCCAGATCAGCGGCCAGGCCTGGCGCGTTTTTGCCACCCGCGGCATGAAGCACGACGTTCAGATCTTCGTGGGTGAGCAGCAGACTTCGCGCACGGCGATCCTGCATGCGGTGCTCGGCGGCACGCTGGGCCCGATGGCACTGGCCGTGCCGCTGTTGGCCATTGCGGTCTGGTGGGCCGTCCGCAGGGGCATGACGCCGTTGCGCAGCTTGTCGCGTCAGCTGGCCCAGCGCGAGCCGCAGGCCCTGCAGCCGATGGTGGTGGACACCGCACCGTCGGAGATGCTGCCCATGATCGACGCCCTCAACGGCCTGCTCGGGCGCATCGCCACGATGGTGGAGTCCGAACGCCGTTTTACCGCCGATGCCGCGCACGAATTGCGCACACCGATCGCGGCCATCCGCACGCAGGCGCAGGTGGCCCTGGCCGAGGAGGACAGCGAAGCCCGGCGCCACGCACTGCGAGCCACGCTGCAGGGTTGCGACCGGGCCACCCGGTTGGTCGAGCAGTTGCTGACCCTGTCGCGCCTGGAGTCGGGCGCCGCCGCGCCCACGCAGGGCGTCGATCTGGCGGCGCTGGCGCGGCGTGCCGTGGCCGAAATCGCACCCACCGCGCTGGCCAAGCGCCAGACGGTCTCTCTCGACGCCCAGGCGCCCTGCCCGGTGCGCGGCGACGAGACCCTGCTGACCGTTCTGCTGCGCAACCTGGTTGACAACGCCGTGCGTTACAGCCCGCCCGGCGCCGTGCTGGAAGTCGGCGTGCGGCACGAAGACGGCCGCGTGCAGCTGTCGGTGGAAGACAGCGGCCCCGGCCTGGCCGAGGCCGACATGGCGCGTCTGGGCGAGCGCTTTTTTCGCGTCCTGGGCAGCGGTGAATCCGGCAGCGGGCTGGGTTGGTCGATCGTGCGGCGCATCGCCGATGCGCACGCCGCCAGCGTGCAACTCGGTCGCTCAGCGTCGCTGGGCGGGCTCGCCGTGCGGGTGCGCCTGCCGATGCACTGATTCCTCGGCGATGTACTGGCGGATGATGTCCTCAAAGCCCCCGTCGGGCTGCAGGCCCAGTGCCACGGCACGATTCGCGCTCGCCGCCCGCGGCCAGTTGGCCACGATGGCGCCGATGCGCTCGTCAGGCTCAAACCGCACCCGAGCCCGCGCCTGGGGCCCGGCCACCGCCGCCAGCGCGTCGAGCATCTGCCGCACCGTGACGTTGAGCGCTGGCAGGTTGAGCGCCGTGCGGCCGCCGAAAGTCTCGCGGCTGGCCTCGTAAACCGCGATCAGGCCCGCCACCGTGCGCTGCGGCGACGACACCGGGTGCGACACCTCGGGCGCCACCGGACAAACCGCCTCAAGGCCCGCCAACGGCTCGCGGATGATGCTGCTGAAGAACGAACTCGCGGCGCCGTTGGGCCGGCCAGGGCGCACGGTGACCGTCATCAGCCGCGCCGCGCGGCCGTCGATATGACCCTTGCGCGTGTAGTCGGCCACCAGGTGCTCGCAGATCAACTTGTGCGTGCCGTAGCTCGTCTGCGGTGTCGCCAGCGTGTCGTCGGCCACCACGGCGGGCAGGGGCACGGCCGGGTCGGGCCCGAATACCGCCACCGAACTGGCAAATACCAGCCGCGCTGGCGGGTCGCCCCGGGCGCGGCACCGGCGCAACGCGTCGAGCAGCGCGCGCGTGCTGTCGAGGTTGGAGCGCAGACCCAGGTCGAAGTCGGCCTCGCACTCGCCCGAGACGGCGGACGCGAGATGAAAGACCCCATCAAAGGGCGCGTCCTGCGGCAACGCCTCGCACAGTGCCAGCAGCGGGCCGAGGCGCGCCTGCAC
>CXWL01000255.1_pt1 | contig 54232 bp, 53 predicted proteins | sample 590931 | NCBI WGS metagenome assembly CXWL01 (sample SAMEA3498368, study PRJEB10139) | groundwater metagenome | biome: water well; material: biofilm material | place: Germany | collected 2015-04-27 | reverse complement strand
GGGCAACCCGCCGACATAAAGTTTTGAACCCATGGGGGTTCCTCCTTCTGAAATTGATATTGTGTGAGACTCGAGAACGTATACAAGAGGGGAAGGAACGGGCCGAAGACGCGAACAATGGGGCGGCTTGGGTCGAGCTTCCGATCAGCTTCTCGGTACAAACAATATCGGTGAAGGGCCGTTTTACTAGCTGTGTTGTGCGAGGCCCACCGCACAACACAGCAACATCCTAACAGAGCCGCTGGTGAAAAGCTATAGCTCCTGGTTTTCTATTTTTCAGGCACGGCACTCATTCTACACATCTGCATTACCAGTGGGACCTGGACCTGGCCAGATGAGGTAAGGGGGCTTCTTCATTGACTCAGCCGACCGCGGGTAGAGGCGTTGCGCATAACCATACGCATCTTCTTGGGCTATTAAACAAGTCGCTGCGGCGAGGTGGTTGGATACGACACGGAAGTCTCCTCGGTCGTCTGCTGCGATGGTCGCCATATAGAGGGCACAGGAAAAGTTTCCCTCTTTTGAACAGGCGGTGCTGATTACAAGGTGCGATCCATCAGGAAATGTCATGATCGGGTCTAAGTTGGTACGGCTCATACGCACTCCTCGCTCGTGACGCCGGTAATCTTATACGGCCTGGTTTGCGTAGGGGGTGACATAGAGTCTGAGGAGATGTCCCTCCCATTCGGTTCCTTCAAGGGCGACCACGGCATTCAATGCCTGTTCGCCGGACCCCATTTCGACGAATCCATACCCTGCGGACTTTCCTGTATGTTTGAACCGGACGACATAGGCTCTGGCGACCAGGCCGTAGGAGGTGAAAATACTCCGTAGCTCGCAGTCCGAAACTTTGTCCGGGAGTCCTCCCACATACAGGACCCGCTTCCCCATCGACATTCCCTTCCTGGCCGTCAGCTCATCCGAGGAGCGAGCGAGTTTTCCACATACGAGCCTGTGCGCAACGAGTTCGCAAGTCCCAGGGAGTAGAGCCCGTGGATGAGCCATTTTGAAGGGTCGAAGTGGTACCAACGAGGGCCATTTCGGTAATCAGTTGGATACATGTGATGGTAGTTATGGTATCCCTCACCGAATGTCACGAGGGATACCAGCCAGCTGTCTCGACTTGAGTCTGACGTGCCGTGCGGTTGCTGTCCCCAGAGATGGCAGATGGAGTTGATGAAAAACGTCGAGTTGAGCACGGCAAACGTCCGACCCACGCCGGCGAGGAGAAAGCAGCCGATGCCACCCATGATGCCGTTATAGAGAAAGCCGATGAGAAACGTGAAAGCTAAGCCTGCGAGGAGCAGTAGAGGGTAGTACTTGTGTTGCCAAATCGCGACGGGATCGTTCGCGACGCGCGTCGCATATTTGGGATCGGCATGCCGGTCTGGGACAAAGAGCCATCCACAGTGACTGTACCAGAATCCTTGTTGGGCATTATACGGATCTTTTTCTTCGTCGCAGTGGGCGTGATGACGCAGATGATCGGCGGCCCATTTGATGGCGGAATTTTGAAGTGCCCAGGCCCCGGCGATTAAGAGTGTGGCTTTGACCCAGTTCGGGCAATCGAAACTTCGATGAGACATCAAGCGATGGTAGCCGACGGTGATGCCCAGGCCGCTGACGACATAGAGCAGCGCAAACATGGACCAGTCGACCCAGGTGTAGTGATAGAGATAGCCATACAGAGGGACTCCGATCACAGTGCCTACGGCGAAGGTACAAAAGANNGGGGTCATGTGTTGTTTAGCTGTTTGGCTCATTCAGGCCTCTTTTCCGGATAGATTGGCAGTGCCGGCTTTAAACCGTCGCCATGTGCGATATCTCGTTTCGACCAATAACCACGCGGTCAATTAGTATCTGCCAAGCATGTTGCCGGCAGGGTTGAGTGCTGTGCAGGCTGGTACTGTTAGGAGGTCTCACGGAGGAGACCTCTGTGCGGAACAGAGCGGAAACTAGAGCATCAATCGCGCAGAAACTAGGGGGGAGGGAGTAAAGGCGCGAGGGATAGAGTAGTGACCGAACTTCACATAGCACTAACTTAGCACAGCCAGGCGAAGATAGCGAATACATCGATCAATCGTGATTTGCAGATAGATGGCTGCGGAAAGACTCGGCGTATACATAAAATACCGTTGCAATCTCACGGACTGCCGCTGCTGCCATAAGCGCTCTGGATGTTCAAAGGGCCAGACTTCACAACCGTCATGAATAATACGGGCCTAGCATGTACAGCTTCGCCCCCCTTATTACAGCGGTCGATGCGTTCCCTCGACAGTGTCGAGCCGTTCGTTTCCGTAAGTGAGTTGACGCTGGAGCAAGCTTACTGTACGATGGTCTTTACATCGTAGCCGCAGTAGTCCGGTGGCACGGCTGTATACACCATAACGGACTTCGCGATCGCATCGCGACCAGGTCCTGTCGGAGTTGAGCCTTTCCGGTTTCTCTCCCCTCGGTTCTCTGATCCCGTCTTAATGCGATCATAGTGAAAGGATAGTGCATTGCGTACCTCTGTTCACACGAGTTTTCACTCCCTCGGTCTGTCTGAGCCCCTCCTGAGGGACTTGACTGCAGCAGGACTGACGGTTCCCACTCCCATTCAAGCTCAAGCGATTCTACCGGCTCTGGAGGGTAGAGACGTTATCGGCTGTGCCCAGACCGGTACGGGGAAGACAGCCGCGTTTGTTATCCCCATGATCGAACGGCTTGCAGCCCTGCCAAAAGGCCAGCCGCACGCATTGATTCTCGCGCCGACACGGGAATTGGCGTTGCAGATCAATGGTACAATCGAGAAGCTCGGTCGAAGCCACGGCGTCTCTGCTACGGTCATTGTCGGAGGGAGTGATATGCAGGCGCAGATCAGAGGGCTGCGTCAGCTGCCCGATGTTCTGGTTGCCACACCGGGGCGTTTGCTGGATCATATGTGGAATGGGACGATCAATCTGGCTCCGATTAAAATTCTGGTGCTCGATGAAGCGGATCGTATGCTCGATATGGGGTTTGCCCCTCAGATCAATCAGATTCTCGACGCGTTGCCGATTGAGCGACAGACGTTACTCTTTTCCGCCACGATGCAGATGGATGTCACCCGCTTGGTTCAAGCGAGTCTCAATGACGCTGTCCATGTGATGGTGACGCCGTCCTCGACCACGGCCGATGGTGTGACTCAGACAGTGCACCATACGACCTCCCAGGGAAAGACAAGTCTATTGGTGTCGTTGTTGGGAGCGGAACGAGGGACTGTCCTCGTATTCGCTCGGACAAAGAATCGGGTCGATCGACTCGGTGAGGCGCTCGAACAGGCAGGCCACCGTGTCGCGGTCATTCATGGCGACCGCAGTCTTCCCCAGCGCCTTCGCGCGCTCGAGGGATTCAAACGAGGACAGGTCAGGATTCTTGTCGCAACGGATATCGCAGCCCGCGGAATTGATGTGGCAAATATCGGCCACGTCGTGAACTACGATTTGCCGAATTGTCCTGAAGACTATATCCATCGTATAGGACGGACAGCCCGGATGAAGATGACGGGGCGAGCCAGCAGCTTCGTCACGTATGAGGATCGTGATCAGCTGCGCGCGATTGAAACGCTGCTAGGGCATTCTGTGCCGGTGGCAGAGGGAGCGCACGCTCTCGATCGCCCCCATTTAAAAATACCGGACCGTTTTCCTGGTGATAGTCAACGGTGGGGGCGTTCAGCGCAGGATCGACGTCGGAATCAGCCGAGTCCCTCTTCGTAAGAATCTGACCTCTTTGTCAAAATCCGTGCAAGATGATATTGACTTGATCTGGTGCGAGGGGGCTGCGTTTCCGGTGTCCCTAATACAGGGGCTCTTGAGGACCCCACTGTAGTCCGGCCAAATCAGGATCCTCTCCCCCTGTATTCGAAGGGCGAGCCGGCTTCTCAGTCTTGCGCTGTTCTCGACGGACATCCTTCTCGCGACGCTGAACTTGCTTGGCTTTCTCGCGGTCTCGCTTTGCGATGGTTGTTTTTCCTGCTCGTCCGATGGCGCCCTCCTTTGACTGGCAACTCGGAGTGAGTCGCCCAATCATGTGCCCTATTATCCACGCTTATGAATGAGGTGATTACGCCGCTCCGCGACGTCTCTTGATGTTTGGCTCAGGTGCACGGCTGGTGGTTTTGGCTTCTCGTTCAGCCGTACGGGATCGAGTACCTTGGCCGAACCCACGGCTTGCCATGTTTGATACTTGAAGACGGATATCTTCCATGGAGGTCGTCAGACCCGGAACGATAGGGCCAGGCAGGCCGAGCACTTCCCATCGGATTTTCGGCTTTCTTGTCGCCCGTGCCCGGTTCTTTCTTGTCTTGTCTGCTCGCCACCCGGTGGACAGTTTCATAATCTCTCCTTTACAGATGGAACGTGGCATCTTCAGCGTGAGAAAACGCCCATGGTGATGAGGGGGGCGAATTGGAATACGGAAACTAGTATGTCCATCTTTCTGTCGGCGCCCACGTGCAGAATACGATGGAACGTATGAGCAAGCAGTTCCCACAGAATCGATCGCGCTGAGATGATGCGATGAAATCAGGCGCGCGAGGATTATGCTGGCTCGTACGATCAAATACAATAACATGGGGCAGGAGGGTAGTCAAATAGGGTATTTAGCTAATTACATAACTTGTATGGCGAACATGCCTTCGTCTGGCGGCAGAATGATTTTCGTCAGACGATGAATCGATCGGCGAATTTGAAGAATTGTATTTGTAAAGAACGGATGCTGATGTACGGTAGAAGCAGGGTAAGGATGCTCCATGATACAGAACCCGCATCGATCCTTCGTCCTAAATAAATTCCGTCAGCATCCTCGGGTCCGCATCTTGGCCCCGTTTGTCTGCTCCCTTTCTCATTGTGTGTCTCGTCGTTGGTTAAGGAGCCCAGGTGTCGACTTGGGTGTGGTCTATGATCTCTCGATACGCGGCGCCCGAGTCAGCACGGAGGCTGAGATCAGGCCTGGCGATGAAGTCACGTTGCGCCTGCGCCTTCCCAAGCAAATCAAGCCAGCCGATATCGCCGTTGCCAAAGTGCGGTGGGCGAAGGATCAATTCTTTGGCCTGGCGTTCACAAAAGTATCCATTGCTGCGCAGACTCGCCTGAAAAAGTATGTGACTATCGTGTCAACGACAGCCGTGAAGGCTCCGGCCTGTTTGCCGTCACGTCTTGCCCGCTAGCGCCAGTGCCGCTTGCTGAACCCGTTTGTCGAATTCCCGTTCCTTTCTCATTGCCACAGGTATAGAACCTACTCTTGATGGAGCCCTTTGCGGGCTAGTTTTTCCCTGACAGGATCTGGAAAGTCGTTCTTCTTTTACGACCCAGCCCTGACGCGCCTGTTTCCATACGTCATTCTCACGATGCTTCGTAGTGCCGTCACACGTCAAGCGACAACCGTTAACCCGCATTATTCATGACGGTTCGTGGCGAAATCGCGCAGTCGCCATGCCAGACAGGCGCACGGAGCCATGAGGGAGGGAGGCATACGTGAAACAGTATGTTGACCGACCGAATGGCGAGCCCGCATGCCTGGACGCCGGGCCAGCGCGTCCAGGCTTGTCGCAGCGGCGAATCCGCGATTGCAGCAGAAGCGCTCATGAATAATGCGGGTTAAGGGTGCATTCACTTGGCGTGACTGATCGCGCGGAGCTCACGGTTGGCAGACGATCAATGGGGGGGTGTCGTATGATTCTCTGCGGCCTTGCGTGGGACGAGGCCGCGTGTCTGGGCGAAGAAGCTGTCTTGGCAGACACAGGGCGGGAGGGTGAGAACTCCTGCGTCTTTCAGCATGCTGCCGTCGCAGACTGCATTCATACATCCAGACTACTTGATGGCCACTGCCTTGACTTCCTTGAACGTGGTCTGGCCAAGCAGAACCTTCTGGACTCCATCCTGCACGAGGGTGGTCATCCCTTCTTGTATGGCATTCTGCAGCATGTCTTCAGTTCTTGCCTTTGTCTGAATCAGGCGTTTGAGGTTGTCCGATCCCAGCAGCAATTCATGGAGGGCTACGCGCCCCTTAAAGCCTGTGCGGTTGCAGGTTTCGCATCCTTTTCCGCGGGTCAGGCGGAAGGTGTTATCTTGCGGGATGCCGAGCTTATCCCAATGCTGAGGCCCATAGCCCTGGCGGATTTCCTCGTATTCTACATCGGTCCCAACGTATTGCTCCTTGCAGTCCTTGCATATGCGGCGAGTGAGGCGCTGCGCGAGAACTCCCAACATCGCATCGGCAAAGCTAAACGAGTCGCAGCCCATGTCGAGGAGCCGAGTGACGGTTTCTACCGCGCTGTTGGTGTGGAGCGTGCTCATGACAAGGTGTCCGGTCAATGACGCCTCAATGCCGATCTCAGCCGTTTCTTTATCACGCATTTCTCCGACCATAATGACATCCGGATCGGCCCGGAGGAAGGCGCGCATGGCTTTGGCAAATGTGAAATCGATCTTTGGCTGGACCTGCACCTGCCGAAGCCCATACTGGGTGATTTCGACCGGGTCTTCCGCCGTCCAAATCTTAATGTCGGGCGTGTTGATGAAACCGAGGACGGAGTGCAGGGTCGTGGTTTTTCCTGAACCGGTCGGTCCAACACAGAGAATGATCCCGTAAGGTTTGGCGGCGATCTCCTTAACTCCCGCAAGATTCCGATCCGAGAAGCCCATCTTGTCGAGAGGCAAAGGCTCACTGGCGGCCAGCAGACGCATGACGACGTCCTCGTTGTATCCGGCAGTCGGAATCGTCGCGACGCGCAACTCGATTTCCTTGTTCTCCGACAGCTTAAACTTGATCTTGCCGTCCTGGGGTTTGCGCCGTTCTGCTATGTCGAGACTGGCCATGATTTTCAGACGTGAGACGATGGCGCGCCGATAGCTTTGCGGAATTTTCATGTATTCGAAGCAGTCTCCGTCGACGCGAAACCGGACAAGAGTCTCACGTTTTTCGCCATAGGGTTCGACGTGAATATCGGAGGCGCCTTGCCGATAAGCATCGGCGATAATTTGGTTAGCCAGTCGTACGATGGCATTGTCGTTTTCATCGAGCCCGCCGGCGTTATCCTCCGCCGCCGCCTCTTGGGCTTCGTTGACGAGTTCGCCGAGAATATCGGAGACATTCTCATCCAGCTTGCGGCCATTGCCTCCGTCGCCCTGTCCTGTGGCGGATCCCAGGAATTGGGCGATATCACGACGGAGACTGACCGCAAAACGAATGTTGAGGCCGGGGAACGTCCGCTTGATATCCGCCACGCGATCGAGATCGCCTGGGTCGTCCGTCAAGATTTCAATGGCGGTCCGGTCCCGCTTGAGAGGCATCCAATGGTTTTTCTTCAGGTAATCGACGTTCAGGTTCTTTAAAAGTTCGACATCGACAAGGGTTCGTTCGCTGTACTCGATGTAAGGGCATTTGTGAAACTGGGCGAGCGATTTTCCGATATCGAGTTTCGGCACTTTGTATTTCTCTATCAGGATACTCTCGAAGTCCGACAGGCCTTTTCGAGCTTCGGTAATGGCCTGATCCAAATCGTTTTGGCTGATACGGTTGTTCATAACCAGGAGATCGAATTTGGTGGGGGTTTTCTTCGATACCTTGCGGAGATTAAAGAAGGCGATGCCGAGTGCCTTTGCGATCTCGGCGACGGACTCTTCGTCCTTTCTCGTGAATCGCACACCGGTTTTCTTGTTCAGGAGTTGGAGAACGCCCATCAGATACTTGTTGTCCGCCACGATCGGGTAGGTCAGTACTTGTTTCGTCTTGAAACCGGTCCGCTTATCGTAGGAGGTGTCGTGGACGAGAGAGGGATGGATGCCTTGTAACTCGGCGATGTTATAGGCGTCGGCAATACTTACCGGGCGGAGATATTTTGCGCAGAATCCGGCCAGGCTCTGTTCGGTGATGGGAATGCGAAATTCTTCGACACTGTCGATGCTGGGGACTTTGGAGAAAATCTCTTTTTTCTCAGGATCGAAGGCGAAGATGGTGAGGTCTTCCGCATCGAAGATGCCAAGCACTTCTTTCCGCAGATCGAGGAGAATGTGATCGAGATCGCTGGCTGCATGGATTTGATCCGTGATGCGCTTCACGTTTTCGGCGAAGGCGACTTTTTGCTGAAGTTCCTGAAGATTTTGCGGGACGGGATTTGCCGGCATTACATGGGCTCCTGAAATCGACTGCGAAGGTCATCGCCGGATCCGTACGCTCAACGAAGAAAGCGCGCGATCTACACAGCCATTCGGTGCTTTGAAGGAGAGATTGAAGCTCAGTGTAGCTGATCAAAGATGGAAGGCAAGGAAAAGGCAGTTTCAGACTTTTATGGCTCTGGGCGCGGTCAGAAGGACTTCGTCGATGACGGGGGCAAGGTAGCTATCCTGCTTGCGTGCGGACCAGATGAGCGGCGACTTGTGCCGGAGGCAATTTGAGCTTGACTCCATCTTTTCGCGTCTTGACCTCCACCACTCCTTCGGCAAGTCCCTTGTCTCCGACCACGACCTGAAAGGGGGCTCCCATCAGATCCGCATCGTTGAACTTCACACCGGCCCGCTCGTCCCGGTCATCCCACAGTAATTCGAACCCTGCCGCCTGCAGCTCGTCATACAGTTGCTGGGTGACCTGTGCGGTTTGCGCAGATTGGGTGAGCGGGAGGAGATGCACATGGAATGGCGCGATGGGGAAGGGCCAGATAATGCCTTTTGCATCGTGGTTCTGTTCGATCGCCGACGCGGCTGTGCGTCCGACTCCGATGCCGTAGCATCCCATGACGGCAAGGCATTCTTTGCCATGAAGATCCAGAAACGAGGCCTTCATGGCTTCGCTGTATTTGGTGCCGAGCATGAACACATGTCCGACTTCGATGCCTCTCGTCGTCTTCAATGTCCCGTCTTTCTTCGGTGACGGATCTCCGTCGGAGGCGCAACGCAGGTCGGCAAACTGCTCAACCTGAAAATCCCGATCCCAATTTGCGTCGACGTAGTGCGTATCGCGCTGATTGCCGCCGACGACCACGTTGCGAGACGCTTTGATTGCATGGTCGGCAATGATCCGGATGGTTTTCAGGCCGATAGGACCGGCAAACCCGACGGGCGCTCCAGTGACTTGCTCGACGACGGTGGGCGCGGCGAGTTCAAGATCGGTCACTTGCAGGAGCCGTCGAATCTTGATCTCATTCGCTTCATGGTCTCCCCGTATCAATACAGCAATCGTATCTTTTCCTGCTTTGTAGAGGAGCGTCTTTACGAGACGCGAGGGGGGGATGCTCAAGAATTTCGTGACCTCTTCAACCGTCCGGCATTGCGGCGTCTGCACGGCCTGCAGGGGACGGGCTCCCTCCTTTTCCATGTCGGCCGGAGGAAGCACTTCGGCCTGCTCGACATTGGCGGCGTAGGTGCCCGTATCGCTGTAGACAATGGTGTTCTCACCCGTATCGGCGAGCACCATAAACTCGTGAGATGAGCTGCCACCGATCAAACCTGTGTCGGCCTCCACGGCTCGAAAAGTTAGGCCGCAACGTGTGAAAATACGATGGTAGGCATCGTACATCTTCCGATAGCTGAGCATGGCGCTCGGTTCGTCCTGATCGAAGCTGTAGGCGTCTTTCATGATGAATTCGCGTCCCCGCATGAGGCCGAAGCGAGGGCGTATTTCGTCTCGAAACTTCGTTTGAATTTGGTAGAAGTTCAGCGGCATCTGGCGATAAGACCGGACTTCCCGTCTGAACAGGTCGGTGATGACTTCCTCATGGGTCGGTCCCAAACAGAACTCGCGCTCGTGGCGGTCCTTAAAACGCACCAACTCTTTGCCGTAAAAATTCCATCGGCCGGTTTCTCGCCATAACTCCGCAGGCGAGGCAATGGGCATGAGAAGCTCTTGAGCGCCGGCCCGGTTCATCTCCTCGCGGATGATCTGTTCAACTTTTCGAATGACCCGAAGCCCGAGCGGGAGATACGTGTAGATGCCCGCCGCAACCTTGCGGATCAGACCGGCCCTAAGCATGAGCTTATGGCTGACTGTTTCCGCTTCGCCCGGATCTTCGCGCAATGTGGGGATTAAGATTTGGGAGGTTCGCATGGTGTTGTGAGAAGGGTCAGCGAATCATCAAGTCTGAGCGCAGGAAGATAGGAAAAGATATTGGTGACATGTAGACGTTCGAATTTCAGGCCTTTGAGGTATTTTTATTTAAGGAAAATTCGCTCAAGATCGTTCCAAAACGCAAAGATCATGACGCCCACCAATAGCACGAGGCCGGCCTGTTGCGCGAGTTCTCTCTGGCGTTCGCCGAGAGGTTTTCTGAGGACACCCTCGATCAGGAAAAACAAGAGGTGGCCGCCGTCCAGAATGGGGATGGGAAGCAAATTGAGAACCCCCAGATTGATACTGAGAATGGCGATGAGAAAGATGACACTTGAAGTTCCCTGAGCAGCGGCTTCTCCGGATATATTGGCGATCGTCAGAGGGCCGCCGATGTTTTTGCTGGAGATGTCTCCCACGACCATTTTGTAGAGGCCTATTGCGGTCAGCTCGGTCCAGCCCCATGTGGCTCCCAAGCCGTCATAGAGCGACATCAGCGGGGTGCTGGAGCGCATGATCGAACGGCCTGGCCCTGAAATGCCGATTTTGCCGACTTCGACCGACTGGCCGTTCACAGTTGTCTTTTCTGCAGAGGGCGTCACGGTCAATGGAATGCGATGCCCTTCCCGCAAGACTTCTATATGTAACTCGCGGTTGGGGCTTTCTTTCACGATTCCGGTCATTTGAGACCAGGTATGGATCGTTTGGTCTTCGATCTTGGCCACATGGTCCCCGGCTTGAAGCCCTGCTTTCGCCGCCGGAGAGCTTTGCACGACTGATGTGACGAGGGGGGGTGTTTCTTCAACGCCCAGGTAGTATCCTGGCTCTTGCGCAGCGGCTTGTGGCCCTGGCGCTATAGTGGGCGTGATTGTCAGAGTTTTGGCCTGTCCGCCCCGTTTGATCTCAAGGGTCAATGCCTGCCCTTTGCTCTTCGACACCGCGTCGAAGAGTTCTGTTCTGGTCGAGATATCCTGCCCGTTGACTCGGCTGACACGATCTCCGATTTGAATGCCTGCGAGATCTGCCGGTGAGCCGGGAGCCATCGCTTCGATATCGGGACTCAGATCCTGGAATGTTGGAACGAAAAGCGGAGTGCCGGTCGCGAGCCATCCGGCAAAAATAAAATAGGCGAGGATGAAGTTGAACCCAGGCCCCGCCGCGACAATCAGGACTTTGCCCCACAATCCTTTGTGGGCGAACGACCGTGCGCGGTCTTCCTGTGTGGTCGCCTCCGTTTCGTCTTCTCCGTACAGTTTTACGTAGCCACCCAGTGGAATAGCTGAGAGAAGGTATTCTGTTTCGCCCATTTTCCGGCCGAAGATCTTGGGTCCGAACCCGAGAGAAAACTTGAGAACTTTGACGCCGACCCATCGAGCGGCCAAGAAATGCCCGAGTTCATGGAACGCGACTAACACACCCAGAACGACCAGGAACCACCAGGCTTTTTGCAAGATCAACCAGACGGTATCGGGGGACCAGGTGAATGCCATGAACAAAATATATGCTCCTTCGTGTAGGCCTAGCGTGCTAATGCTACAACTAACGATTCCGCTTTCTCTCTCGCCCAGCGGTCAGCTTCCAGCGCGTCTTCCAACGTGTCGACATCTTTGGTGGTGTGCTCCTCCATCGTACTGCGAATGATCTCCGCAATGTCGGGGAACCGGACACCTCCGTTTAAGAATGCCTCGACGGCGATTTCATTTGCGGCGTTCATCGTGGCCGGCATCGTACCGCCGATCCGCAGGGATTCATAGCCGAGACCCAAGCAGGGGAACCGATCGTGGTCCGGCTTGCAAAACGTCAACTTCCCAATCTCCGTCAGATCCAATGAAGGAAGGTCCAGCGGCATTCGTCCAGGGTATCTCATCGCATATGAAATGGGGGTTCGCATATCCGGTAATCCCAATTGCGCGATCATCGATCGGTCCTGATATTCTACCAGAGAATGAATAATGCTTTCCCGGTGGATCATGACCTCGATCTGGGACTCCGGGATATCGAAGAGCCAGCGAGCTTCAACCACTTCAAGCCCCTTGTTCATCAGCGTGGCGGAATCGATCGTGATTTTCGCGCCCATTTTCCAATTAGGGTGTTGGAGCGCCCGCTCCGGTGTGACATCCTGCAGCTCTTCCGAGCTCAGATTCCAGAGGGCCCCTCCGGATGCCGTCAAGATCAGACGGCGGACATCTTCTTTGCGGTGGCCTTCTAGAGATTGAAAGATGGCGCTGTGTTCGCTATCGACCGGGAAAATACGAACGCCATGCCGGCGCGCCTCGTCCTGCATCAGTTTTCCCGCCATGACCATCGGTTCTTTGTTGGCCAACGCAATTTGTGTTCCGCACCGGATCGCGGCCAGGGTAGGCACGAGGCCGGCTCCCCCCACGATGGCAGAGATGACAAGTTCAGCTTCGGGCGCAGAGGCGACTTGAACGATGCCTTCTTGGCCGGCCAGAATTTCGACAGGCAGTCCTGCACAACGTTGCCGGAGTCTGGAGGCAGCGGAAGCATCCGATAGAGCCACTCGACGGGGTTTGAAGCGACGGATCTGGTCTTCAAGTTTTTCATCGTTGCTGCCGGCAGTCAGTCCTGCCACGCAAAACTCTCCCGGGAATCGGTCCACGATATCGAGCGTGTTGGTACCGATTGAACCGGTCGAACCGAGAATCACGATTGTCTTCATAGGGGCTCCTTCACTCCATGACTCGTAGCCGACTTGCTATCGTTACATAGTAGTAGAAGACAGGGGCGGCGAACAAGAGACTATCTAGACGGTCGAGCATGCCTCCGTGGCCCGGGAGTATCCCGCCGGAGTCCTTCATTCCTGCGCTCCGTTTCATCGCTGATTCGGCCAGATCGCCCCAGAGGCCTACGATCGTCAGCAGGACACCCAGAATCAGACAGTCGAAACCTGACAACTCGGGGAGAAACCACCACCGAGCCGCGTACCCGGCGATTATGGCACTAATCAAGCCTCCAACCAAGCCCTCGAAAGTTTTTTTTGGGCTGATTGTGGGAGCGAGTCGATGGCGTCCGTACAGTGTCCCAACATAGTAGGCGCCGGTATCAGATGCCCAGGTTACCAGTAGGAGAAAGATGATCAGCCATTCACCCTGGGGCAGGAGCCTGGTCATTGAGACCGTGCTGAGTGTGAGACCCAGGTAGAGCACGCCGAACAGGGTCATGGCGCCATCCCGCAGATTCTGCTCAAGAGGAGAGCCACCCAAGAGCGGGACCGACGTAATACAAACGAGTGTGGCCAGGAGCGTGGGAACGATGATGCCGGGCCAATGAGCGCCGTAAACCAGGCCGGTGAATCCTGTCAGACCGATCCCTATCAGCCAGGAGCGCCTGCGGTCGTTAAAGCATAATCGATAGAACTCGAAGAGGGCGAGCGCTCCGGCCAGTACCACAACAGCAGAAAATGCAAGGGGCGGGAGATAACGAATGACGGCGTATAAAAGTGGAACGAGAACGAGAATGGTGTAGATCCGTCGGGGGTCGAATCTGGGCGCTGTCACCGGCTTCGGTTCAGCCTGCTGATCGCCGCCGGTGTTGTAGTCCTGCATGGGAAGGTTGAGGTCGCCCACTATGATGAGATAGCACTGAGAACCCGGCCGAATCGCCGCTCTCGTCGTTGGTATTCCAGCAAGGCTAGCAACAATTCGCGGCGACGGAAGTCTGGCCATAGGATTGGAGTGAAATAGAGCTCGGTGTAGGCGAGTTGCCAGAGGAGAAAATTGCTGATCCTGGTTTCGCCGCTGGTGCGAATCAATAAATCGGGATCGGGCAGTTCATGGGTATAGAGATATTGCTGAATACGCGATTCATCCACATCGTCCGGCTGCAGCTTTCCATCTTGTACTTCATGAAGGAGTTCACGCACCGCGTCCACAATTTCAGTGCGGCCACTGTAGCTGAGGGCGACTGTGAGATGCAGTTTATCGAGATGGGAGGTGTCCTGCTCGGTGGCCAGAACCCAGCGGCGGGCGGAGGCCGGGAGGGCATCGAGCCGTCCGATCATGCGCAGCCGGACACCCTGTTCTATGAGTTTTGTTCGCTCCGTTGAAAGATAGTATTCGAGGAGGCCCATGAGTGAGGAGGTTTCCTGAACGGGGCGGTTCCAATTCTCTTGTGAAAACGCGTAAATCGTCAGGGCGTTGATGCCGAGTTCTAAGCAGCCGGAAACCATTTCCCGGACAGACTTGATCCCTTCCCGATGGCCGGCGATACGGGGGAGGCTGCGCAGTTCAGCCCAGCGGCCATTGCCGTCCATGATGATGGCAACGTGTTTAGGTAAAAGGGTGGGATCGAGTTTTATGGCCAGCGCTTCTTCGGATAGCTGGTCTAAGGCCGACGAGTCTTTCGTGTCCATAATTGTGCTGTAGGTGAAGGCCCTTCGCGCAAATAGTTAGTATGATAGGCGAGCAAAGTCTACTGGTGAGGGAAAAGATTGTCAAACAAATTTTCGTAAAAGTCCTGTAAAAGCGACGAGTTGGATGAAATGTCGTTGCGCCTTTGGAAAGCGATCAGCTATACTTCCGCGTCAATCCGCATTGTAATGAGTATGAGGACTTGCAAACCATGGGTGATCTTGTTCAGTTGACGTCATTTGGTCTGACCGAGAGCGAGGTGCTTGGGGCGCTCGGGAGGGTGAAGGTTCGCGATGTCGACTATGCCGATCTCTACTTTGAATCCTGCGTGTCCGAATCTGTCTCGATGGAAGAATCCCTTGTCAAACGCGCGACGAAGAGTGTGTCTCAGGGTGTGGGGGTGCGGGCAACAGCAGGGGAAAAAACCGGCTTTGCCTATTCCGACGAGTTGACGAAAAAGGATCTGGAGCTGGCGGCAGATACAGCCCGGTACATTGCTAATTCACCTGGTGGCGCCCACGCGGTTCCGGCTCCAATCCATCATCACCCCACCAGGGATCTCTACCCGATCGACCAATCTCAGGCAGAAGTCGCCACGGCCGAGCGCGTGTCCCTCTTGAATGCCATCGATGCCGAAGCGCGCCGGTACGACCCGCGCATTAAAAATGTCATGGCCTCGTTCAATACGGAATATAAGGTGGTGATGGTTGCCACTTCGGATGGAACGTTGATCGGGGATGTGCAGCCCCTTTCCAGGCTGCAAGTAACCTGCATCGCCGAGGAGAATGGTCAACGTCAAGCCGGCTCGTTCGGCGGAGGCGGCCGTGTCGGATTTCAGTTCTATTACGAGGGCGATCGATATCTGCGGTTCGCGCGTGAGGCGGCGCGTGAAGCGATTCTCAATCTGTCCGCTGTGGAGGCGCCGGCCGGTGTCATGCCGGTCGTGTTGGGTGGGGGCTGGCCAGGGATTTTACTGCATGAAGCCATCGGCCATGGCCTGGAAGCGGATTTCAATCGCAAGAAGACATCGGCATTTTCGAATCTTCTTGGGAAACGGGTGGCGTCCGATGTCTGCACGATCGTCGATGATGGAACCTTGCCTGGTCGGCGAGGCTCACTCAACATGGATGACGAAGGCACCCCAACCGGTCGTACCATGCTTATCGAACAGGGAATTCTGCGCGGCTATATCACCGATAAACTCAATGCGCGACTGATGGGTATTCCTCTTACAGGGAACGGGCGACGTGAAAGTTACCAAAGTGTGGTGCTACCGCGGATGACGAATACTTTTATGCTGGCCGGGACGTCGGACCCTGAGGAGATCATTCGCTCCGTCGATCGCGGACTCTATGCCGTCTCGTTCGGCGGGGGGCAGGTGGATATCACCAACGGTAAATTTGTGTTTTCCGCCAGTGAGGCCTACTTGATCGAGGGGGGGAAGGTCACAAGGCCGGTCAAGGGCGCGACATTGATCGGCAGTGGGCCGGATATTCTTACCAAAGTCTCGATGGTCGGGCACGACCTCAAGCTCGATGAAGGCATTGGTACCTGTGGCAAAGACGGGCAGTCCGTTCCGGTGGGCGTCGGGTTGCCGACCATTCGGATCGATGAAATTACCGTAGGCGGGACTCAGCGATGAATCAGCAAATACAACAGCGTGATGGGTATGGCCAGCTTGCGCTGGATCTCTTGGCCAAGGCGAAGCGTGGTGGAGCGACGGAAGCGGATATCATCATCGCCGACGGTGAAACGTTTTCAGTGCAAGTTCGGTTGGGCGCCGTCGATCGTCTCACAAAAGCGCGGGAAAAGCGTCTCGGTTTGCGCGTATTTGTCGGAAAGCGTTCCGCCAGTACTTCCACATCAGATTTTTCAATGGAATCCTTGAATCACCTTGTCACCGAGACCTGCACCCTGGCGAAGGCCGTTGTGGAGGATCAGGTGTCCGGCTTGCCGGCGGCGGATCAGATGGCAGGCGAGATACCGGACTTTGATCTGTACGATCCGACCAGGTTGAATACTGAACAGCAGATTGAATTGGCCAAACGGGTCGAGGCTGCCGCCATGTCGGCGGACGAGCGCGTGACGAATTCTGAAGGGGGAGACTTCGACTCCTCTTCAGGGCGGGTAGTATTGGGTAATAGTCACGGATTTCTGGGAGAGTACCAAAGCTCCAGTTTCTCCATGTCGGTGTCACCCATCGCGACCGATCCGGAAACAGGGACCATGCAACGAGACTCCTGGTACGCTGTGCAGCGGAAATTCGCCAAACTGGATTCTCCTGAGACTGTGGGGTTGGAGGCATCGCGGCGGACGGTCAGAAAACTCGGAGCGAGGAAAGTGGCGACCCAACGGGTTCCTGTCGTCCTCGATCCCGAGATGGCCGGCAGTCTTATGGGAAATCTCTGCAGCGCTGTCTCAGGGTATGCGCTCTATAAAGGGGCGTCGTTCTTGGCCGGCCAATTAGACAAGCCCTTGGCTCCGGACTATGTGACAGTCTATGACGATGGGCGAGTGGTCGGAGGGCTGGGCTCCCGACCATTCGATGGCGAAGGTTTGCCGACCAGAAGGACGACGATAGTGGAGCGAGGGGTGTTGAAGAGCTACCTGCTCGATACCTATTCCGGAAGGAAGCTTGATTTGGCATCGACCGGCAATGCCTCGCGTAGCGTCGGGGAAAATCCGTCGGTCGGTCCCACGAATTTCTATCTCGCGCCAGGAACGAAGACGGCGCAAGACATTATTAGGACAGTGAAACAGGGCTTGTATGTCACCGACCTGATCGGTTTCGGCATCAACATGGTCACAGGTGACTACTCAAGAGGGGCCTCAGGATTTTGGATCGAAGGGGGAGAGTTAGCCTACCCCGTGGAAGAGATCACGATTGCTGGTAACCTGAAAGAGATGTTTGCAGGAATAGAAATGATCGGCAGCGACCTGGTATTTCGTGGGCGCATTGCGAGCCCAACGGTGAAAATTGCCGAGATGATGGTGGCTGGCAGCTGATCGCTTTTGCGATCAGCTGTAATTTTGAATGCTGAATTATGAGTGTTAAATGGCTTCTCATCCCAATTCATAATTTAAAATTCCTCATTCATAATTGCGATAGCCCAGAGGTGATCTATGGCCGACTCAATCAGAGAAACGTTGGTTCAATATCCCAGCGACAAGGTAACGATGCGGGCCTATGTCGCAGCACCGCAAACGAAAGAGCGACGCCCCGCGATCATTGTGATTCAGGAATGGTGGGGGCTCACCGATCATATCAAGGATGTGGCCAAGCGCTATGCCGCTGAGGGGTACGTGGCGATTGCGCCGGATCTATACTCCCGATTAGGGAATGCCCTCACGACTGATCCCGGCGAGGCAGGCAAGTTGATGAATACGCTTCAGCAGGAAGATGGACTCAAGGATCTGAACGCCACGGTAACCTATCTCAAGTCCGTTCCGGAGGTTGATGCCACGAGAATCGGGGTGACTGGATTCTGCATGGGAGGTTCCTACGCACTCATGCTGCCTTGTGTGAACAAAGATGTGAAGGCGGCTGTGCCGTTCTATGGTCAGGTGCCGAATCCCGATGCGCCGCTGCAACAGCTTTCGGCTCCGGTGCTGTACCTCTATGGAGAGGATGATGGTTGGATTACCAAGGCAGACGTTCAGCGGCTTGCTGCAGGGTTCAAGAAATACAATAAGTCCGGCGAGATCAAAACCTATCCCGGCGCGCCCCACGCCTTCTTCCGGGATACGGATAAGACGGTGTATCGACCGGAGGCGGCCAAAGATGCCTGGGCGCGTACGCTGTCGTTCTTCGGTCAGCATTTGAAATCGTAAAGTCGCACACGTCTTACGTCCTCAAGTCGAACAGTCATCACGTCGTAGATCTCCAGAAATTCTGATGATGACTCGATGACATTGGACTTGAAGACGTGAAGACACGAAGGAGTGTTCATGCCGCTCGATGTTGAAATCGGAAAGACCATGCTCCAGTTGATTACGTCGCGGTACGATGATCGGCATTGGCGCAAGAAGATTGAGAAGACCTTGGGGCTTCCTCAATCCGGTGTCGGTGATCCTGCGCAACAGCAGATTTTCATGTATCTCAAGATCGGGCTCAAGGGCTACAAGTCGCGCCGGGCAGATCCTGACTCCTGGATTATCGGAGGGTATGCGACGAAGGAAGTTATCGATCGAGCCAAGTTCCAACCTCAGCTGGTCGGTCCGGATGTCACGAAGGATGATGTGGCGTTTCTGGGCAACGATCCTGGGAAAGAGATCGATGAAACCTGGTGGGATGAGATGCTTGTGTCCTGGTTCGATGTGCCGGAAGAAGAAAAGCCTGCCGAAGAACAAGGCGGCGAAGCCGCTGATTCAGACTCCCAGTCCACGATCAAAGCAAAAACCTAGCAGGCTGTTGATAAAGTCCGCCAGCGGCGTTCTCGCATCGTTCAGATCCTCAACGTACCCCAGAGGGTACGCCTCCGGTCTTCACTCGCTGCGGCCTTGCTGAACGGCCTTCCTGATCAGCCTGCAAAGAATTCCGAGAGAGTCTGTGGGCATTCATGTGCTCATGGTTTCGGTGCGCTCAAGTAGTTAGGCAACAACCTTCGAGGAGTAGTTCAGAGCGACGCCCGTACTGCTTCCGTTCTTGCCAGGAGGGAAGTGTCGCCCGGGGAGGATACGCGCCGCCGCAAGACCTCCTGAATCACCCAACTACGCCGCGCCTCGAACAGTACAGGCTTCGCCGTTGCAGCGTAAGAGCAACGGCCGCAAGCTGCGGCAAGTTGTGTCCCGATTCATCCGGTCATCGGCGGCAGCGATCCTCCCGAGCGACTTTGAGGAGTAAACTGAGCGAGTTCTGGAGGATTTATTGAGACAGGCGCGAAACGTCGGATAAACGTCCGCGCTCAGTGGCGCGCGGAGACCAAGCCAGCAAAGCACGAGGCTGCTGTTCCGCGCGTCCCCTGCAGCGCGTTGTTATGCGGCATTTGATTGCGTACTGGATTGGCTGGTTGCGACCCAAAGCGGAAGTTCACGACCGACCGCTACCACAGGGGTAGGGTCTTACGACGATCCGCATAAGAACCCGTGATACATGGTCGGGGAATAGACGATGGCACGGTCGTGTTGATCCGGCAATTCCGCCATGCGGCGGGAGGATTCATCTACGAAATTCCGGCGGGAAAACTACATCCAGGTGAAGATCCCTTGCGTTGTGCTGCGCGGGAGTTGGAGGAAGAGGTCGGCTATCGAGCCTCGTCGTTCGAGTTGCTCTCCAGTATCTTCACGGCTCCCAGGTTTGCCGATGAAGTGATTCATGTGTACAAGGCCACGGGACTGATCAAGGGCCGGCAACAGTTGGACCGCGACGAAGTGCTGGACGTTATTGAAATGCCGCTCTCAGACGCGATGGACAAAATCGAAGATTGGACAATCCGTGACGCGAAGACGATCGTAGGGTTGCAGGCAGTCTATCTCAGAACCAACCGGGGATAAAAGCACTTGAGGGGATTCCCACAAGAAGTGGAAACCCCCTCAAGCAAACTAGCCTCGCCGAGATAAGAAGGAAATTACTTGCCCTTCTCGTCCTTCTTTTTCTCTTCGCCGAAGGTGTCGGCATGGCCGCTCTTCTTCTCTTACTTCTTCTCGTCTCCGTAGATCGTCTCAACTGCCTGTCCCGGTTTTTTGTCCTTGCCGCCCTCCTTCGGGCCTTCCGCGAAGGCCGGGGCGCTGAACGTCACTGCCACTGCCACTGCCATGATTGCCATCAACATGTGCTTCATAGTGTTATACCCCTTAGTTTGGAGATGATTGAAATATGTGCCGCTCATTCGACACTGATGCAATAACGAGCAAGTTTGGTGCCGATGTGCTCTGTTTATACCAGGGAGGCCTTCGTTTGCAAAATCCATAAGTTACGAAATTCGATTCATGAAGAGTTGAAGTGACACACGCCTCACCTTCTTGGAGAGTTGCTGCCTTTTGCGACAGCGAGGCTTCTCTTATCTGTGGCATTAGTCTACGAACCATCGCGTAGTTCTTCTCCCTCTCTCTGCATAACCCTTTAGCTGCGTGCCCCTTTTCTCCTGTGAAGTCTGTGCCAAGAAAGTGGCATGACATTCGCACCGCATGTCTCCCGAACTCTTATTCCTTGAATCAACCAGAGTCTGTGAATCTTCGTCGGTGTCGGTGACTCTCTATGATTGGGTTCAAATGAATGGCCATGAAGCCTATCTCTCTCGCTGCAGTGACCATTCCGGGAGATCATCTTATGCAAACATTCTGGCGCCAACGAGCTGTCCCTGCCGTACTCCTGATTGCAGGCCTTTCCGTTTCCCTGCCGGCTGCGGCAAACCCGCCCACCAGAGAACGACTTCCCCTGATGCTCAGCGGTTCTGGCTGCGGCAGCAAGGAAGTTGAGATGAACAACGTCTTGCAGGCTATTCCCGGCGTGACCGGCGTGTACTTTAACCGCGTCCCCGATCACGTGCTCGTGGATATTAACCCCGACACCGTGAAGCCTGCGGATGTGATCAACCGTGTCAATGCTGCGGCCACCTCGTGGCAATGCAAGGTTGATCTCATGCAGTCCTGTATCACCGCAATCATGCCAACAGCATCAGCTGCCCCGCACCATACTGAGTAGTGGTGGTTGGTGATCGAGCTGCCTCATTGTTTGAACAAATCCGGTGCTGCAGCACATCCGCTGATGTTAAACCGCATCATCGCCGGCAAGGGCGGCCTATCTTTTGAACGACGGGAATCATTCAGCGGTGTCCCGTCCAGGTGTCTGGTAGAGCCATATGGCTCAACTCGCCGGTGATTTTCCTCCTCGTCGAGGCGATTTTCTCTCTCTGACCTCGAGGACTCGCTGTCTGTCAGATGAAGTCTTGAGTTATACAGCGCCGAGCTTCCGCTCCTGGCCGATAGCGGTCATCGCGCGGGGAGGCTACCCAGCGCAGTGCCACATAACTAATAAGTCTCCTGCGGACGGTCGTGCCGTATAGCACTGTGCCCCAGGAACCCTGGTGGAAGGCAAGTCTGCTTGGGAATCGAATACTTGTTCGATACTTCGTTCTGCTTCAGCATACGTCTGGCAGCTTCAGTTTTCGATGTAGGCGAAGGCATAGTCCTCTGCGTCAAGTGAGGATGGTTGGGCTGACTGCGACTTGCGAGGGGCTGCATGGCCTGTCGCTGCGGTCGCCGAAGGCGATGGCGAGCACTGTTTGAAGTTCCGTTCGGAGCATTCCAGAACGGAACGAGTTGCACAGCCAAGCAGCAGCAAGGCTATGCGGCCTAGCCCCTCGCGGAGCAAGCGGCCCAACTATCCGAACAGATCCAGCTGTGCCGGTTGCGGTGGTTCGATGTGGAGGGTGGGTGCAGCAGCAGCTGTCGCTGTCGCGGGTTCTGCTGGTTTCGTGTTTCGATCCAGAAATTCCTTGAGCTTCTTGAAGTCTTCACGGAGCGGAACGAGCATGCTGTCCTGATGCAAGGCCGCGGCAGGGTGTAGCAAGGGGAAGAGGACAAAGTCTTTCAAGTAGAAGGCTTGGCCGCGAACCTTTGTAATTCCCACCTTCCGCTCTAGCAATGTTTGCGTCGCCCAATTTCCTAACGTACAGACCAGTTTCGGATGGATCATGGCGATTTGTTGCATCAGAAACGGCTTACACGTATTGACTTCATCCGGCTCCGGGTCTCGGTTGTTCGGGGGGCGGCACTTGATGACGTTGGCGATGTAGATGTCGTTGCGCACCAATCCTGCCGATTGTAAGAGATCGTTCAAGAGTTTTCCTGCTGCTCCGACGAACGGTTCTCCCTGCCGGTCTTCGTTGAAACCCGGCGCTTCCCCGACAAACATCACGGTCGCATGCGGATTTCCTATACCAAATACGACCTGGCTTCGCCCCAGTTTCGAGAGCTTGCATCGTTGGCAGTCGTGCAGAGATTTGCTGAGTTCAAGGAGGGTCATGGTGGCGAAGGGGCTTGTGAAAAGTTGAAAAGATTTTAGGCGGGCCTGTTTTTCTTGTCAATGGAGGAGAAACGGCAGTATTGAGTTGCCATCATGCTGGTTTATTGGAGGAGATCGCTTCGGCGCACCGGTTCCCGCTGACAATGGCGCTTTCGAGGTTGGGAGGCCACCCTGTATCGGTCCAACTACCAGCCAGCAGCAAATTCTCAATCGGGCTGCGTTGGATAGGTCGATGCAGTTTTGCTCCAGGTTTGAGTGACAGGGTGGCGTCGGAAATCGTCCGATGATGCGTCGACAGGATCCTGCTTCCAGGCAAGAGGAGCTTCAACGATCTGAGCAGGTCAGGAATCGCGCTATCAAGATTAAAATCCGGTCGTGCCTTTGTGATTTGGTTGTCGGTCGTGACAAGCGTGAGGCTGGTGCGTTCAGGCGTTGCTGTTGTCGCGAGTATCAAGTGAAAAGGTGTGTCGCTTAGCAGGACGAGGCGAGGGGTGGGGCAGGGTTGTTCGACATGCAGGTGAAGAATTGTCTTGTCGATCGATTGCAAATCCGCCAGATGTTGAAAGTAGGCGTAGCGGGTCAACCATCGCTCCGGAAGCAAGGGCGTGAGTTGTTGGGGCGGCAGGGCTGCCACATACCAATCTGCTTGTAACAGGGAACCATTTTGCAGCAGGACGCCGGAGATGCGGTCTCCATCGTAACGGAGCTGCGCAGCTTCAGAGTTGCGCAAGATGGTGGCGTTCCCTCGCGTTAACACCTCGGTGATGGGCTTTACGACGCAGGCCTGAAGCGAGCCCTGTACGACTGAGATGCGGCTATCCGGGCGAGTACTCAAGAACAGGGGCTTGATCGAGCGCACGAAAGCATCGGCAGACATGTAGGAGAGATCGTTGCCGGTCAACCATTCTGCAATTGGATTCCAGACCAGGGTGCGGGTTTGCGCACTCTGCCCAATCGACGCAAGCCACTCATCAGCGGTGCGATGCTCCAAATCGGCAGGCAGCTCCGTATCGCCTTCCCACAGCTGTTCCACCCATGATGCTAACCGCCATCGTTCTTTCCAGGGAATGCCGGAAAATTTCAGGAGGTTTGCCCAGGTATGAAGAGGAGCAGGGAAGGCTGTGCGGGGGTAATGCACGAGGGAACCGTCAGGGAGACGAAATTCCAGCTGAATCTCCACTTTCTCAGGCTGCCGGGGACCAGGGTGCAGCGACTGAAGCAAGGCCTCTGTTGCGTGATGACAGCCGAGCAGGGTGAAGGGCTCAGGAATCTCGCAATGGTCATCGACGGCGCAGACGTCACCAAGCTGGGGGCTGCGATCGGCGATCGTGACTCGATAGCCAAGATTGGTGAGGCGGTAGGCGGCTGTGAGACCGGCGGGGCCTCCACCTAGAATCACGACGGACTGAGGGGCCGTGAATGTCACGAGAGTCGGGAGCGGATCCACACACCGGCGGCCACGGCTAGCCGGCGACTGGTTGAGAGCCTGGCCCGAGGGCCGAATATCTGATGTCCCGGCCTCTCGATCCTTTGTAAAATACGGAAATAGACGGCGCGCATGATTTCAGCGACGACCAACGCCTGTTGGTCCTTGGCCGGCAGGGACTCAAACGCTGCCTGTGCTTTTGCATAGTACTCATGGGCCCTGGCAATTTCGGCGTGAAGCACCTTGTGGAGTTCTGGGCTCTCCTGACGTTGGAGTATTGCCTGTTCGGCACAGCCGAACTTTCTCAGATCCTCTTGTGGCAGATAGATGCGGCCTTGGGCTGCGTCTGTCCCGATGTCCCGGAGAATATTCGTCAGTTGGAATGCCATGCCGAGGTCGACGGCATAGTCCTGTGCCCTGGCCGATGTGGGTCCGAAGATGTGGAGGCAGATCAGTCCCACGACGGACGCGACACGATAACAATAGATCGAAAGGTCTTGAAACGAAGGGTACTGTGACGCGGTGAGATCCATTTCCACGCCTTTAATCAGCTCATTGAAATAGGCTTGCGGGATACCCAATTGCTTGACGTGGTTGGCTAGGCTGACAGTCACAGGAAACGTAGGCGTGCCCCGGTAGGCCGCTTCCAGTTCGCCTTTCCACCGCCGCAGTTCCTCTTGAGGGTTGCTGCCTGCCGGCGGCTCATCGACCGCATTGTCGACTTCCTTGCAGAACGCATAGACCGTGTACATCGCGGCGCGTCGGCTTTTCGGCAGGAAGAGAAAGGAATAATAGAAATTACTCCCGCTCTTCTTGGTGAGAGCGGTGCAGTAGGCTTGGGCTTCAGTGACGGAGAGAGAGGTCATGGGTATTGATGAACCAGTAGCGGTTCGAGGCGACAGGCCATGGATTCCAAAATAGGGTTGCGATCTGATGGGTGCAGGATGGCAGCCAAGAGTTCAATGCCGTCGATCAATCGAGGGCCTGGCCGGCTGAAGTAGGAAGAGGCGTCGACCAGGTACGTCTGTACCGCCAAGGCAGGAGGGAGTTGCCATTGACCAGGTTGCTCCATCAGGTGGAGTAATTCTGTTCGCGTCCGTTCAATGGAAAAACCGCAAGGCATCACGATAAGGACATCGGGGGCTGCGGCCAGAACCTCCTCCCACATTACCACCCGTGAGGGGCTCTGGGGTTGGGCGAGGACATCCTGGCCCCCGGCTAGCTGGACCATTTCAGGAACCCAATGGCCTGCGATGTACAGTGGAGCGAGCCACTCGATACAGACCACGCGAGGTCGATGAGCGATACCATGGGTGCGAGTTGTAATGGCATCCAGCCTGTCGCGTAATCCCGTCGCGAGACGGGTGCCCTCGGCGGATCGTCCGGCGGCGTCGCCGATCCGAACGACATCGTCGATCACGTCATGGACCGTACTCGGGTTCAACGTGAGGATGGCCGGTTGCTGCGCCATGGCAGAAAGGGCATCGTGCAGTTGGTCCGGTGTGACCGCGCAGACATGGCAGAGATCCTGGGAGAGGATCAGATCTGGCTGTGTCTGCCTCAACAGTTGGTCATTGAGACGATAGAGCCGTTGTCCTGACGCGACGAGCTGGCCGACCTGCCGGTCGATCTCGGCGCTGGCCAGTCCATGAGGGGGAATCATCGGTTCAACCATGATGGGCACGCCCTTGACAGATGCCGGGTAGTCGCACTCGTGACTGATTCCAACCAGATCATCGCGCAGACCGAGTGCGGCAATCACCTCGGTCGCACTGGGAAGTAGGGAGCAGATTTTCATGTCATTCGGCTCTTAGGCGTCGGGCCATAGGTTTGTATGGAGTTCGCTGAGGCGAACCTGCGCAAGACTCTGGGCGACTGCATGGGCCTCATGCAGATCTTGAATCGTGTGTGTGTTGGCCACGGCGAGGACTTTCATTCCCGCAGCCTTAGCGCCTCGGATACCGGGGAAGGAGTCCTCAATCACCAAGCAAGACTCAGCGGTTATGGCCTGATCTCGTTGTTGTCGATTTAAGGCGTCGAGGGCATGGAGAAAGGGTTGCGGATCGGGCTTCCCTTTGGTCACGTCTTCAGCGCTGGTGATGTGAAGAAACTCTTTTTGGAGCCCTGCCTGTTCAAGGATCACGTCGATTTCGTGGCGGAGAGCGCCGGATGCGATGGCCAAGGGATACAGGGCGGCAGCTTCACGCACAAATTCGCGAACTCCAGGGAAGATGGTCAGATTACTCTTCACAGACTCTAAATAGGCATGGGCTTTTCGTTGCATCAGCTGAGCAAGGGCTGCTGGGTCATTGGGGCGTTGGTTCGCAGTGAGTGCCGCAATAAAGCAACCCCGATCGTCGTATCCAAGATAATTGGCGTAGTAGTCCGATTCGGTCAGGCTGATGCCGATTTCGGCCAGCGTTTGGCGGAGTCCGGCAAAATGGAGAGGCTCGGTATCCGCGATCACGCCATCGAAATCAAAAATGATCGCTGAAAGTGTGGCCATGAACCGTCTCGATACTGTGGCTAGGAGCCTGTCCGACATTGACCGTTCTACTACGGCAAACGATCCGCAACCATCTGCATCGTTCTCGGTCCGAAAAAATCCTCAATGTATTCCAGCGAATACACCTCCGGTTTTTCCGGACCTGCGGCCTCGCATCTGGCCGCGTCTCTTTCGCCTCGTTACGAAGGCAATGTCGGACATGCTCCTAGGGTATGGGATCGAAAACGGGCGGATTATAGCACAGGGCGAGAGTTTAACCTGCAATATTCATGACGGTTCGTGGCGAAATCGTGAGCCTGCCGCTCGAAGGCTCGCCGCAGCTGCGGATCGGCGATTGCAGTTGAAGCGTACATGAGTAATGCGGGTTATATAGGCGAGAATGTGCCTGGCCTGTGGCCGCTTACGTCGGAGAGGAAGAGGCCATCAGAATTTCAAACGAAGGCGTTTCTCCGATACCCAGCCCTTGGCGCCTTCGTCAGTGCGCACCAAATACATCCAGCCGCTTGGCTGAAGGTCTCCATCCATGACGGTCAGCGAGACTCCTAGGCGAACAAGGGGGCCTGGTTTGATACCAGTCGGATCTGCGAACAACGGAATGGTTCCGCCTGGAGCCACTTGATCTCCGGTGACAGTTACTTTCTGTCCTTCGCTGAACATCGGATCGAGAAGAGTTGCGGTCGGTGGCGTGGGTTTCTCTGCCATTTGGGGCGGTGGAACAACCGCCGGGGCAGGGGTTGGAGAGGCTGCTGGGGACGACGGAACCGGAGCCGGGTTACTTGGATTCTGGGTCGATTCTGGCGCCAATGTTGGTGGCGCTGCAAGCGGCTTTGGTACGGGTTTGGGTTTCATGGCCACTGGCGGTGGAGTGCTTTGGCCCAAGTAGGGGCTCAACCACTCTTCCAGCATCTCCGGCTCTATGATGGCGACATAGGCTATGCCACCGACCAGCGCCAGGAGCAGTAACCAGAGAACTGGGCGTCCACCGCCGGACTTCTTTCGTGGGTTTAGAGGACTCCGTCCTTTTGTGGCGACTGTTTGGTCGAGTTCTTCGTCCGTGAACTCCAAGTCCGGTTCCGGCTGGCGGGCGAAGTGGAGAGTCAGGTCAACGGGGTTCCAGACCGAAGTCAGATTCCCAACGAGCGCAGCCATCGAGCACCTCCATACTGATCAATTCGATCCCATGCGGGCTAGTCTGTGAAAATACCTATCACCATCGCAGGGTGCTGTCAATTTTGTTAAGGAAATGCGCGTATAAGCTATTAGGCTCAGCAGGGCTTGGTCGGGCTGCAAGAGAAAACTTGGTGCTCTCGACTGCCTGTTCGAAAGACGGTGAGGCCTTTGCATCCGAGTTGGAAGGCAAGGAGAAAGGCTGTTGCCACCTCGTTTTTGGTTGCCGAGGCCGACATATTGATGGTTTTGGAAACTCCGCTGTCGCTATACCGTTGAAACACCGCTTGCATACGCACATGGTGCTCTGGCGAGACATCATGCGCGGTAACAAACAGCCGACGCAACTCTTCGGGAAGATGGGTCAAATGTTGAATGGAAGGTTGCGCAGCTAGATCGGGTCGAAGCGCGTCGAGATCGAGGCCGAGTCTCCTCGCGCGCCGGACGAATGCCGGATGAATCGACGTGAGCTCGATGCCGTCCATAATGCGGCGGACCTCCTGTACACCATAGAGTGGTTCAATGCCTGGTGAGCAGCCGGCAATGAGACTGATGCTGCCAGTCGGGGCAATGGTGGTCACGGTCGCGTTGCGATGCCTTTGGTGACGTTTTTGGAGCAGGCTGCCTCGATAGGCGGGAAACACTCCGCGCTCCGTAGCCAGCTCCGTCGACGCGAGGTGAGCGCGAGATTGAAAGAATTCCATCAAAGTATTTGCCGTGTGGAGCGCGGCGTCAGAGTTATAGGGAATATTGAGGGAAATCAGCAAGTCGGCGAAGCCCATGATCCCCAGGCCGATCTTCCTGGTTTGCTTCGTCATGCGATCGATTTCAGGAAGCGGAAGGCGTCCGCGATCGATCACGTTATCGAGGAATCGTACGGCGAGAGCAATGCGGCCGGCTAATCTGGCGAAGTCGATGGAGGGGCCTGCACCTGTTTGTGCGATAAAATTGGCGACGTTGATGGAGCCGAGGGTGCAGGATTCATAGGCGAGAAGAGGCTGTTCACCGCAGGGATTGGTCGATTCGATGGAGCCAAGGTGAGGGGTGGGATTCGCTCGATTGATTGTGTCGAGAAAGACCAGCCCCGGCTCGCCGCTGGTCCAAGCTGCTTCAACGAGCCGGTCGAAGAGGAGCTGTGCCGAAAGCCGTTTAGTCCGTTTGTTGGTATGGGGGTTGATGAGGGCATAGGTGCGGCCGTGCGCGAGGGCCTGCATGAAGGAGTCGGTGATCCCGACCGACAGGTTGAAATTCGTCATCTCCGCCGGTGTCTGTTTGAGCGCGATGAATTCGAGGATGTCCGGGTGGTCGATACGAAGGATGCCCATATTCGCGCCGCGCCTGGTCCCGCCTTGTTTGATGACGTCCGTAGAGAGGTTGAAGAGGCGCATGAAGGAAATGGGACCTGAGGCCACGCCGCTCGACGATGAGACCTGGTCGTTGTGGGGACGTACATGGCTGAACGAGAATCCCGTGCCGCCACCTGATTGGTGGATGAGCGCCTGATATTTTAGATTGTCATAGATGGAGGTCAGGGAGTCTTCGACCGGAAGGACGAAACAGGCGGAGAGTTGCTGGAGACGTCGCCCGGCATTCATCAATGCGGGAGAATTCGGAAGGAAGTCGAGGCGAGCCATACAATCGTACCAATGACGAGCTGCGTGGGGCAGCCGGCCAGCGGTCGGATAGAGTCGTTCAGCCTGTGCGACGTCGGTTGCAACCCGCCAGAATAATTGCGCAGGCGTCTCGGTGATCGTTCCCGCAATGTTTTTGGCCAGATAGCGCCCGCGGAGGACGATGTTGGCATGGGTTGAAAGACGAGGCCGTGGAGATTGTGGTGGGCGTAAGGATGTGGGCGTCTTTTCGATCGACATGCCGCTAGTATATACCGGATGCAATCTGATTCATGAACGATACAGGAAAACCGGGGCAGCTTGCATCTTGACTGTCCGGTTCGGCAGAATGAACGTGCGTTGACTGTATGAAATCTTATCGCGAAGAACTCTGGTTCGAAACCAAGACCCGGCGCGCCTATCTCAACATCACGCCTCAGGTCGAGGCGGCGGTTGAGAAGAGCGGCGTGCAAGAGGGGTTGGTGTTGGTCAATGCCATGCACATCACGGCCAGCGTCTATATCAATGACGATGAACCAGGCCTCCTCAAGGACTATGACCGATTTTTGGAAACGCTCGTTCCTCAGGGCGGAGTCTATCGGCATAATGAAACGGGGGAAGATAATGGCGACGCCCATATCAAACGTCAGCTGATGGGACGGGAAGTCGTGGTTGCGATTACCGCAGGCCGGTTGGACTTCGGTCCGTGGGAACAAATTTTCTATGGAGAGTTTGACGGTCAGAGACGGAAACGCGTGTTGGTCAAGGTCATTGGATCCTGAGCCCTTCGAAGTATTGGGGTGAGTGGCTTCGACTGTGTAGGCAGAAACTGTTGGGGCGCTTGCTACCCCGGTAAAAGTTTGGCAACATGAGGCGCAGTGTTGCCGGTAGGAGTTTGTCGATATGTTGAGTTGGTCTCGCCCCGACCCCCTCACTCGAGATCTCGTGCATTTGATCAACGCCCGGCGCCATGATCATGGCGACACCGAGGCGGCGATCGATACACTGCAAGCATTTTTAGAGCAGGGACGGGAATACGATCTTCTAACGGTGCTGGCGGCGCTGGATGAAGATATGGCGGAATGGCTCTTCGATCTTCTGGCGGAGGCCTCCTGCTCCGTGCTCATTGACGGGCCGGCTGATGAGAAATTGTCCTATGCCGTTATGGCGGCGTTGGAATTACCTCTCCAAGCCAATTTGGCCCACCCCCTCAAGTTGAAGATCGATCCGGTTGCGACGGCGGATCTGTTGCATCGGCATCTCCGGCTCTCTCCCGGGACGGTGGTGCGTGTGGAATCGCGCCTCTTGACCGATTCGACGCTGGAGCCGCTCAGTCTTCAAGGGTTGAATGAGCATTTGAGTACGGTGGCAGACTCACAGCGGGCCACGTCGATTGCCGCTCGGCTCTATCCCCCCGTCGAGAGCACCGCCTTTCTCTTTTTCGAGTTGATCGGTGTGCCGGATTCAGGACTGCCCGATTCGCTGGAGGACCGGCATCGTCGGGCTCTCCTGGAGGGCCTCGTGGCGCAATGTCCCGAGCTGGCGCTGGCTCCCGATATGATCGAAGCGCCGGTCTACGCAGCCTATGCCATTTTTGATGCCCAAAATGCCGTGAGGCTCCATCGGTTAGCGGATGAGACCGCGGCAGTCTGGCGCGATCTGGACCCGCTCGTCCGTGCCCGCACGATCGTGCACCTCCATACGCAATGCGGCAACGGCGTGTACATGCCGGTGTGGACCGATCTGTTCGACCCCGAACTCCCCGAAGACCACGGTCCCGTGTGGACCTCTCCCGATGTTTGGATCTTCACGGCCGACCTGCCCATCGAATGGCCTGGAGAAATGCTCACCAATCGGCTGCTCGCCGAAGGTTGCACCAGGTTTGAAAACCATATCGTCGAGACTCCGGAAAACTAGCCCATAACTCAAGCGAGACGTGTGCGACTCGAAGTGCTGAGTCACTACGATGTTCTGAGTTCTGAGTACTGAGTTAGTTCCGGACAACTCAGAACCCAGAACTTAGAACTCAGGACTTTGAGCCTTGCCCGGCGCGATCTTCGCGCGTGATTTGGTAGAAACCGGACAATTCGTCGATTTTTTCGTCGCCATATCCTATGCTGCGTCTATTCAGATTAGGGAGCGATTATGGCTCAACAACAGTCTTCACGCGGGATCGTTGCCGGCGCAGTCACAGTATTGGGGCTTGGGCTTGTCTGGCTGACGGTAATCACCAATCTTCCCTTACTAGAAGAATTGTCTTCAGCCGCGCTGCCGACCGAGACTCGCCAGGCTGCGGGCCTTTCATCTCCTCCATCTTTGCCGCCCACACTGGACTTAACCATTCCCACTTCTCCCCCGCTGCCTTCAGAAGCAGCCATGCCGCTGACTGAGGCTGATCAGGCGCGGAATCCAAATGTTGAAGCTCCGGTTGTGGCGCGAATGGATCCTCGTACGTTGCAGGCTACCAGGTTGACATGCGAGGCGGACATCGACCAATTGTGTCCCGACTCTCCGGATGGTTCTGCCCGCAGGCGCTGTCTGCAGCAACGCGCCAATCAACTCCTACCGCCGTGCCAAAGCCAGTTGCAGGAGCGATTTGTGAAATGGAAGGAAGATCAAAACCGGTTAGCGGCGGCCTGTGCGGAGGATGTCAGAAGATTCTGCCGGGCAGTCAAACCAGGAAGCGGGCAGATCCTCCAGTGCCTACATTCGCATAGCCAGGAGGTCTCCGACCGGTGCTTCCAAACCTTTCCTAAGGGCACGTTCTACTATAAGTAGCCTGATAGGCATTAACGAGAGGAGTACTTAGGCTCCGATTGCGCGTAGAAGGTCATTGTCACGCCGGCCACCTCGATTTTGTCCCCATCCTTCAGTTCCTGTTGCCCCACAATGTCCGTACCGTTGACGAGCAGGGATTTTGCGCCCTGAGAAGGGCTGATCGAGTAGGTGCTGCCTCGTCGGGCGATCATCGCTGCAGATTTAGGGGCAAACCATCCGGTCAGCCGAATGGTCGATCCGTCTTGCGACCCTATGACATTCACTTGTTTGGTGAGGGGGTATTCCAGCCGATCGGTTTTCCCCGTTACGATCAGGATCTTCGCGGCGACTGTCGGACCCTCTGGCGGACGCACCGCTCCTCGGAGCACCGTCGTACGATCCAGATCGACAAATGGCGCAGGCACCGTAGGGGCTGGCTGATTTTCTTGGAAAACCAGCCGGTGTTGGCCGATGGTGATCACGTCCGCGTCACGAAGTTGGTGGCGTGTGATGGGTTTTCCATTGATTGCGGTGCCGTTCGTGCTCATTAAGTCTTCGAGAAAGTAGACGGCCTGGATCTTCACAATCCGTGCATGATGCCCGGAGACACCGGAATCTTCGATGACAAGCGCGTTATCGGTTTTCCGACCGATCGTCAAGGTCTCATGGGTCAGTTCGACATGTCTCGATCCTTGCCCGGGAAGTTTGACAAGCAATGTAGCCGATTGTGACAGTGTCTCAGGCATGGGGTGTTCTCCTGTGCAGGTTCGCTGTGATTGGTTATGCGGCAAACCGTCTTTTTAGCCGCTCCCACAGTCCGGTTTCGTACTCGTCCCGCAGGGCTACAATGATTACAGTGGTGTTGTCATCCCCACCGGCTTGATTGGCCAAGAGGATGAGGCGATCCGACATGCTGGAGAAGTCTTTCGATCCGCTGAGAATGCTAAGAATCTCATTTGGGTGAACGCCATGGGTCAGCCCATCCGAGCAGAGCAACAGCCTGTCTCCGCTCTTGACAGGAACTTCCGCCAGCTCAACGTCGACGTGGCTGTCGATGCCGAGGGCTTTCGTGACGACGTTCCTACGGGAGGACCGCGCGGCTTCTTTTTCTGTGATCAAGCCCTTGAGAACCTGTTCGGTCACCCAGGAGTGGTCTGTGGTGAGGGCTTGGATCGTTCCGTTTCGGACGAGGTAGAGACGGCTGTCCCCAACGTGGGCAATGGCGAGCACTTCCTCACTGAACAGCGCAGCGACTACGGTGGTCCCCATTCCGGCATAGGCAGAATTGCTCCATGACTCGCGATGAACGACAGTGTTGGCGGAGCGAACTGCGCTGGCGAGACGATTAGCCCTGGCAGACACTGTGGCATCGTTTGGACCGATGAGGGGCAGGTCTGCGCACCGAGCTGCTTCAGACAGGTGCGCCTGAATGGCTTCGACAGCAAGACTACTGGCAACCTCGCCGGCATTGCCGCCGCCCATGCCGTCGCAGACGACGTACAGTCCGAGCAGAGGGTCGGCCACAAAGCGATCTTCGTTATGGGATCGTTTAAGGCCTGTATCGGATTTGGCGCTATGTAACCGTTCAAGTGCCAGTGGAGACCTCCCTCAGGCTGCGAGGCTTTGCAGGCAGGCTCGGAGCTCGCCTGCAAATTCTTCCGCGCGCCGATAGCGATGCGGCAACTCTTTCTGTAATGCGCGATCCACCATTTCCTGCACCATGATGGGGAGATCAGGCCTCAGGGTCTGAATGACAGGATGCGGGTGATGGGCGATGCTGAACAGCACGGCCGACAAGTTATCGGCTGTAAAGGGCAACTGTCCCGTGAGGAGTTCGAATAACACGATGCCGAGCGAGAAGATGTCAGACCGACCGTCCACCTTCTTGCCAGCGATTTGCTCAGGCGACATATAGGTCGGTGTGCCCATCACAATATTCGTTTGGGTCTTGCTGCTCGATGCCATCTTTGCAATACCGAAGTCCATGACTTTGACGACGCGATCCTTTGTGAGCATGATATTTGCCGGTTTGATGTCGCGATGAACGATGCCCTGTTGATGAGCATAGTCCAAGGCGTCTGCAACGGTGGCGACAGTCAGGAGGGCGTCGTTGACTGGCAACAAGTTCGGTTTCCGTGCCCGCTGGTTCAAAGGGGTGCCCTCCAGGAGTTCCATCGCGATATATCCTAAGTTGTCTTGTTCTCCCGCATCGTAGATCGTCACGATGTTGGGGTGAGAGAGACGCCCGGTGGATTCTGCTTCGCGGAAAAACCGCGCCTTGACGTCTTGCAGCTGTTCATCGTGACCGATCTGATCGAGTCGCATGGTTTTGATGGCTACGAATCGCTGGATCGTCGGATCTTTTCCTAAGTAGACAAACCCCATTGCTCCGTGTCCGAGCTCTTTCAACACCTTGTAGCGGCCAAGCATGGCAGGCGCCTGGCCATTGGCCTGGGAGATGGCGATTGTAGCGGTCGCATCTGACAGGGGTGCTGCTGCTTCTTCTTGCCCCCTGTCCTCCTCCTCGGAGTGGGCCTGAGCCTCTTTCCTTGTCCGCTCGGGGGAAGCGAAGGCCTCGCGGAGCGAGTTTCGGTTCAGGATCCAGGCTGCCGTGAGCCAGAGACCAGAACCGACGAGGCTGATGGCGTATCCCCATGCGAACCGAGAAGAGCCGATCTGCTCGATCAGCGGCAGCCCCACAGTTCTGAATGCTTTGTTTACGAAGAGGACAACGAGAAGAGTTGCCATTGGAAGGGCGAGCTTGCGGAAAAAGCTTAAGGCGCGCCCGTTGTCAGGGATTTGCTGGGTAGCTACGAAGCCGAGAGTCCAGAGGGTAGCGAGTGCAAGGAGGTTTACGCCCAAACGAATGGCTTGAGGTCCACTGAGCTGTAGCTGAGGGACTGAGGCAGATTGAACCGACGCCAAACTGCTCAGTAGGGGGCCGGCCAGAAGCAGGGCCAAGATGGCAATGGTATAGGGAGCGATCCATGTCCAGGCTTTTGGCATAGGAGTGTTCTAACAGGCTGCGGAACAACTCGATGTACACATACAACACCGTTGAAATATGACAGACGGATCGACGGCCCCAACAACCTCAGGAGGCTCAAAAAGGCCAGACTTCTCACCCGCCCAACCCTAGCGCGCCGAGACGCCCTTTGTCCCAAGCAAGGCCGCAGCGAGCGAAGAGGTGAGGCGTAGGCTTCGGTACGTTGAGCCTCTGAGCGAAGTGAGAACGCCGCTGGCGGCCTTTTTCAGCATCCTGCTAAACGGTCTGTGAATGGCTCAAATTGTAGCTGATGGGAGGGGAGAGTCAATGAATTGTGAGAAATGAGCGGCAGTAGTTTGGTCTGTCTCGTTGTCGCCCTGTCTCTCTGGTCTGTCTGATGCTAGACGAGATAGACAAAACAGACCAGAGAGACCAGACAGACGAGCGACGAGATCCGAGTTACGAATGACCTACGAGTTGCGAGGCTTTTTTGAGGGGGTCGAGCAGCTTTTCAGGAACTTTCAAGTCGCCACGGCCTCTACCCACTTCGATGTCGGGCTTGGTGATGCCGTGGAAATCACTTCCCCCGGTCACCAGTAGGTTTAGCCGTTTGGCCAAATCGAGATACTCCGCTGTCTGGCGCTTTGTGTGGGTACTGTAGTGAACTTCAATGCCGCCGAGGCCTTCGGCTTTCAAGGTCGTCAGAAGTGTATGCAGGCCTTCCCCTGACACCTTGGCCCAGGTTGGATGGGCCAACACAGCGACGCCGCCGGCATCTCTAATCCAGGCGATGGCGTCAGCCGGCTGGGGCAGCTCACGCGCCACATAGGCAGGGCGCCCGTCTGCCAGGTACCGGTCAAAGGCGTCTTTGGCGGAGGTGACATACTTTTTGTCCATCAAGAGGCGGGCAATGTGAGGTCGTCCGACCGAGTCCGTGCCGGCCAGAGCCCGCACCTCTTCATAGGTTACTTCCAACCCCAATGCCTGCAGCCGTTCGATGATCTGCGGGTTGCGGCTATGCCGGCTCTCGCGCAAGGTAGCCAATCGACGGTTCAGCTCCTGGTCTTGCCATCGTATGCAATAGCCAAGGATATGGAGTTCGCTGTTGCCGACGCGGGAGCTGATTTCCACGCCGGGAACGATTTCAATCCCCAGTTCAGCTCCGATAGCCAGTGCTTCAGGGATGCCGGATACAATGTCGTGGTCTGTGATGGCGAGCGCGGTGACCCCAGCTTCATGGGCGAGCCGTAACACATCAGCCGGCAAGAGACTGCCATCAGAGTGGGTCGTATGGAGATGGAGATCGATGCGGCTCATCGAGACTCGCGCGGCAGGCTGCTGGGGGCCGTTTGTTGGGCAATGAGCCGCGCGGTAAAGACCGCACCCTGCTCAGGGCTGCTGTCGTGTTCGCTTTCATCGTACGACAGCACGCGGAGGGTGGAGGTGAGCCGGAGCAATTCATTGTGCGCGAGACAGAACTCCCATCGGCGAGGATGGCGATGGCGCATATAGTTGTCGATGGTGAAGGTTTCGTAGATTAATACGCCATTCGGCTTCAGCGATTCGATGAGGGAAGGAAATAGCGGGCGATGGAGATAGAAAAACACGGCGATGACGTCATATTCCTGTTTGGGAAATTCTGGCCGTACATCCGTTGTCCGTTCAAGGTCAACCATTTGGACAGCGAGGTTCGGGAGGTTCCGTTGTTTCGCCGTGGCAGCGAGCTGTGTCATGGCCTCTTCATCACGGTCCATTGCATCGACCTGAAAACCCTGTGAGGCCAGGTAGAGGGCATTGCGCCCGGACCCGGCTGCAACGTCGAGCGCCTTGCCTTTCGGTAACCGATGGAGTTGCTGAGTCAGAAATCGAGCCGGAGTTGGTCCTGTATTCTGAATCCGGTGAGCTAGGCGAGACCGGTCAAGTTGTACACCAACCGAGCCAGTTGTATGCTCCAGCGGGGGCGCGAGCTTCCGCAACCAAATCTTGGCCCGTTCGATGGGAAATTCCACAAAGAGCATCGAAAGAAGCCGCTCCGCCAGTGTTTCCAGCAGGGCGCAATCTTGTGTCGCGCTGATCTCGATAATTCGATCTGCCACTTGGGCATAGTCGACTGTGTGGTGGATGTCGTCGGAGATGTCCGTCAGATCAGCTTGGCGATCCAGTTCCAGATCTACCGCTAGGGGCTGAGGCCGCCGGCGTTCCTCCAGAGTCACGCCGCAGCAGCCCTGGAACTCCAGCCGTTCAATAATGATTTTCTCGGTCATAGGAGCCATTCTCAAGGATTGGATTTCGGGCTGTCAACCTGTCGTTCGAGGGCTATGTGAAGCGAGAGGGGTGCGCTCAGGTGATTTCTTGCCCGTAGAGCCCGACCATAGAATGGTGGTTGAGGGGATAGGAGCCTGTCTCGACGCACCGGTGGTTGGGCAGCTGAGCATGGGCACCCAGTAAAAGTAGCCTGGCACATCCTTGGGAAGGAAGGATAAATCGGTTTAGTTGCCCCTATTGAGGGAAATGGTCAATGAGGGGGCCCACCATCTCCTGAGTCAGGACCGGTATGCTCGGACACCTTCAGCGATGCTGAGAGGCCCCTTGGTCGGGACCACTTTGGTCAGCCTCAACCCGGCAGCAGCAAACATCGCGGCGAGTTCCTTCTTTGTACGTTCGCGTCCTCCGATGATGAGCATTTGAATGTCGAGGAGTTTGCCCCAGCTTGGGTCGTTCCCGGGAGCGATGACGTTGTCGACGACGAGAACCTTGCCCGTTTCATTCATAGAGGCCCGGCAGTTCGAGAGGATTTTTACGCAGTCCTCATCGTTCCAATCGTGGAGGATGTATTTCATGATGTAGCCATCTCCACCCTTTGGCACGGACTCGAAGAAGTTTCCGGATTCGAGCCTGCACCGTTCCGCAATGCCCTTCGCAGTCACGTGATGGTCCTTCTTAGCGCGGGCGATCACAGAGGGCTGGTCGTAGAGCACGCCATTTAGTTTTGGGTTAGTTTTGAGGATGGTGGCCAGGAGGCTGCCATGTCCGCCCCCGATATCCACCAGCGTACGGATTCCGGAGAACTTATACGCGGCTGCGATGGCGGGGTTCTCAGTTACGGAGATACTGGTCATCGATTCGCCAAAAACCTGGAGATCCTCGGTGTGCTTCTCGAAATACTCGAAGAGCGGAACACCGTGGGCCTTGATGAACGGCACCTCGCCGGTCTTGGCTCCATGGAGGAGCTCCTTCCAGGCGTCCCAGCCCCAGTTGTCGTTGATCATGAGCGCCCACGCATGCATGGAGGTGGGAACGCCGGTCTGAAGCATTGCGGCGAGCGGCGTGAGTTTAAATCGTTGGTTCTTCGTCTCTGCAAAGACGCCGACGCTTGCCAGCGCGCGGAGGATACGATAGAGCGCCTGCGGCTGGACTCCCGCAACCGCTGCCAAATCTTCGACGGTGCGAGGTCCCTTTTTTAATAAATCTGCCAGCTTGAGTTCAGCGGCGACATGGACGAGACGTGCGACCCAGTATCCGATAGTGAGGTTCCGCATGACTTCCGGTGGTGACAGCTTCTTGGCCATAAGAGTCTCCTAGAAAATGAAGTGACGTGGTCGCCCTGCCCAACGTGTCAATCGGTTGCGGGCTGCCTGTGCAGGACAGCAAAGAGCATCAACAAACTATTGAGGCCAAGCGCGTCTCCTCACAAGCGTAAATGGGTTTTAAGCCTGGCTGTGGTCCAGCATTGGATTCCTGGCAAGCGCTCGAATGCGTGGTCATTCGACCAAATTCCTTCATGCTCTTCTGCAAGAGCTAGCGCGACAAACGGAACATCGTCTGGATCGATGGCGCCGATCAATATGTCAGCTTCTGGAAGGTATGGGGCGATACGCTCAAAGGGAACGACCGTTACTGACGTCAGTAGAAGCGTCAGTAACAAGTCGAGTTCGTCTCCTTTGAGCCGAGCGGCACGGACGATTTTCCCTCGATGTTTCGCGAGTTCATCAAGGGCAAAGGCAGGAAGAAGAAACTCAAGATCAGGGAGGAGGAGAATACGTCTTGTGATGGAGTCTTTAATGAGTGCGGCAATGAGAATATTCGTATCGAGAACCAGTCTCATGCGTTCGAGGCCTTGGCATATCGGCGCCGCAACCCTGCCTTGACGGATCGGGCAAGGTCTTTCGCCGCAGTCTCAGTCAACGCGCTACGAGCTGCGAGCCGATCCGCCAGCGCCACCTGGCGTGCATACTGCCAAAGGGCTTGTTCAGCCACGCGAGCCCAAGGGATCTCCCGATGGCGCTTGAGAATCGAGTCCAGTTCGGCTGGAACGTCAATGACGACCTTTGACCGTGCTCCGCTGATAGGTTTACGGTTCATAGGAATGTTCCTTGTTGAGTAGCAAAATCGGAATTGCTGTGACGCCGATTTTAGCACAGATCTCGCAAATTTAAATCGGATTGAACTGTCTTTCCCCTAGACCAAGTGCAAATAGCTGAAGCCGATGGTGAGGAGGAATGACCGTCATTCATGAAGCGTGAAGCGTATCTTGTTTCAGATCAGACTCACCGAAGGGATGAACAACGAGGGGGGAGAGCCGAACGACGAACCAGCAAGCAGGCCCACCACGCGCCGAAAAATGTTGAATTGCAAGACCTCAACTCTTGCGATTGACTCGGTCCAAAACCATAGGATTAGCCTATGCGATTCGCGGAACCGCGCAAGCAAATAGGTCGGTGGAATCACCCAGGTGGCCTTCTTGATTGCAGAGCCCTGAACTCGCTGGATAGCTGTCACGTCAGCAACGATCCCCCGTCTTGACAAGCCGATTATTGGTGACGAGTCAATCATCATCGTCGCTCTTCCCCTGATTGCAGGAGAAGCAAAGCGTTTGGAGATTCTCCATCGTCGCTGGTCCATGCCGGCTACCCGGTATGATGTGATCGACTTCGAGCCTTATGGACTTGTTAATTTTTTGGTCGGCTCCGCACTTTACACAACGATAGCCATCCCGGATCAAGACGGCTCGGCGGAGCTTGGGAGGAACCTTCTGGTAAAGATGACTTAAGGGTTTGTGGCGCTCGTAGAGCTTCGATTCAAGAAGCTGTCCTGAGTCAACTTGAGCAATCAATTTGGCGAGCCTACCCAACCCGCCGAAAAAGTTTTTATAGGCTTTAGTCCGAAAAGGATAGTTATGCTTTTCCAAGTGCTCGCCCAATCGGCGTGAGTTGGGCTCAGACTGATGTTCGCGCCAGCAGTCGCGAAACGCGGTGACCATATCCCGAGGATCTAGCTTCTGAGTGAATTGTGCCCGAAAACCGGCTGCCTGAAGCGCCTTACCCCAACTACCAAAGTGCCTTCGAATCCCGCTAGAGTACAGGATCTTGCCACTCCAATTGTCATACTCCTGCCCCCCGAAGGAGGATTTCCCGTACAGTCGTCCATACTCCTTCAGTGAGGCAATGATCTCGGCCTTTGAGAACCGCGGTCGGACGCGGTCAATCGTGAAGCGGAATGGTTCTGTGCTCATTCGTCATCTAACCCTAACTAGTACGTCTGCTGCGAGCTGCTGTGCAACATAGCAAGGCAATCTCAGCAATCCGTTGTGGGCAAGTTTACTGCATAGTCCAATGCTTATCTATAGCTCACCATCAGAACAGAATGATCCCTCAAAGCTCGCTCGTTACCTCACTCTCAGAAGGGCGGCTTCCAGTGATCCTCCACTGCGCGCGTCGAACGACCACCGCTTCATCGTGGGGGTTCCGCGAGCACGGAGGATTACTGGAGCCGTCCTTCACCCTCATGCTCCGGGAGCAGTGGGCCACACGGATCTTCTTAATCGCTCTTTTCCCCTCCGCAGGGGGTGGCCTGGCTGAGCCCCCCACTGCGCGCAGTAAGGGCGCCTGGCCGTTCTCTCTTCCCATCTTTCCTTGTTTTTTATTTCTCCTCCTCAGCAGGGCGGCCTGTTTGGTCTCCCATTGCGCGCGTCCAACGAGGGCCTTCTGAGGCCGCGCGTTGCGCGAGCACAGGAGACCAACAGGTCGCCCTGCCCCTCCCTTGACTGCCCTTTCCCCTGGCTCCTATAATCCCCTCACATTTCTTCCTGTAACCGGCTGATTCGGCTCGCAAAATGGCAGAACTTACGCACTTCAACGAGTCAGGGCGGGCGCGGATGGTGGATGTCAGCGCTAAGGACTCGACTGAACGGGCCGCAACCGCTCAAGCTCGAGTCTTTCTCCAGCCAGAAACCCTTGAAAAGATTCAACGGGGCAAGATTGCCAAGGGCGATGTCTTGTCCGTCGCGCAGGTCGCCGGCGTAATGGGGGCCAAGAAGACTCCGGACCTCATTCCCATGTGCCATCCGATTCTCCTCACCAGCGTCGATATTTCATTCAAAGAAGAGACTCAGCCCGATCGCGAAGGCCGCTGCTCGATCATCATTCTGGCGACGGCTAAGACAACTGGACCGACCGGGGTGGAGATGGAGGCGATGACGGCTGCCTCGGTGGCGGCGCTCACGATCTACGATATGTGCAAAGCCATCGATCGTGAAATGAGTTTCAGCGACGTGTGCTTGCTTTCAAAGTCAGGTGGAAAATCTGGTCTATTTACGAATAGTATTGCCAGTAACATTAAGTAAACGATGAGGGTTTTCGTGGTCATGGTTCGCCTCTTTGGGATGACGAAAGTGATGGCAGGGAATCAGGGAACTTTGTCCTTGGATCTTGCTGATGGCAGCCGGGTGAAAGACCTCATCAGCGGGTTACAAGCTGGGTACCCAGCCATTGGGGAACTCATTCAGAAGAAAAAGGTCCTCGTCTCGGTCAATCAAGAAGTCGCACATGAGGATACGAAGATCCAGGAAGGCGACGAAGTCGCTTTGCTGCCGCCCTTCGCAGGGGGAAGTTCTTCTGGTCAGGTCGGCGATGAGATGCTTGTCCGTGTGCAACGGGAAGATTTTTCCGTCGATGCAGAGATCAATAGGGTACGGGGCAGGTCGAAGCGCATCGGCGGCATTGCGACATTTCTGGGCATTGCCCGTGATCGTTCCAAGGGGCGTGAGGTCGATAGCATGACCTTTGAGCATTACGAAGGAATGGCCCAGGCGAAACTACGCGAGATCCGTGAACGGGCATTGAAGGATTTTGATATTATCGAGGCTGCGATTCTCCACCGGTATGGAGAAATCGGTATCGGCGAAAATATTGTCTTGATTGTCGTGGGGGCTGAACACCGGGCGGAGGCCTTCCGCGCATGCGAATGGGCGATCGCTGAATTGAAACGCATCACGCCGATTTGGAAACTGGAGCATACGCCGGAAGGCGAAGTCTGGGTGGAGGAACACCCGTAGAAGCGTTAAACGTTAGACGTGAAACGTGAAACGACAGTCTCGAATGTTCACTGGCTGAGGGCTCAAATCGTATGAAAATTAGACATTTCACATTTATCATTCAACATTGAAGGCCGTAGAAGGCAAGGTGCGAGTGATTCGTAACACACAACAAGATGCGGTGCCAGGCAGCGTAGCCGATATATTCGGTCGTCCGCTCAAGAGTTTGCGTCTGTCAGTGACGGATCGGTGCAATCTTCGCTGCTCGTACTGTATGCCGGAGGCGGACTATGTCTGGCTGCCACGCGAGGATGTGCTGGCCTTTGAGGAAATGGCAACACTCACCGGCTATTTCACCGACCTCGGCGTGGATCGTGTGCGGCTGACCGGCGGAGAGCCGTTGCTTCGATGCGGCTTGCCAGGGCTGATTCGTCTCTTGCGCCACAACCAACAGATAGAAGATATTGCACTCACGACGAACGGCGTTCTCTTGGCGGACTATGCTGAAGAGCTGTATGAGGCAGGGCTGCACCGTATCACAGTCAGCCTCGATACCCTGAGACCGGAACGATTTCAACAGCTGACTCGCCGTGATGAACATGCGCGTGTACTGGAAGGAATCGCATCGGTAGCTCACGCAGGATTCACCGGCTTGAAGCTCGATACGGTGGCCATTCGGGGGTTCAATGACGATGAGTTGATCGATCTGATCGAGTTTGGCAAGCAGGTGCAGGCGGAAGTTCGATTCATCGAGTATATGGACGTTGGCGGGGCGAACGAATGGTCTCAAGAAAAAGTATTGTCCCGAGCGGCCATGCTGCTGATACTCAACATGCGCTATGGGACGATCGAACCGATGCCAGAGCGGGGAGCGGCGCCGGCGCAGCGATTTCTATTGCCGGATGGAACGACCTTTGGGATTATTCCTTCGACGACCACACCGTTCTGCGCGAGCTGCGATCGGAGCCGGGTCACTGCTGACGGTATGTGGTACCGCTGTCTGTACGCAACGACGGGAACGGATCTGCGCAAGCCTCTCCGTGCCGGCGCTTCGAGCGACGAGATGCGGGACTTGATCCGGGCCGGCTGGGAAGGTCGCCGAGACCGGGGCGCAGAAGAGCGCAAATCGCTTGAACGGGACGGGTTGCGTATCGGGGGGCTCATCGGTATTGAAAAGCTGCGTGAAGACCCCCATCTTGAAATGCATGCTCGCGGCGGCTGACGTTCCACTCTGTTGCCGAATGCTGCGCCATCGTGTGACTCCTGTTGATGCCTCATGCTGGATACTGAATTCCTGACAATTTTAGGGCTTGGGTTGGTGTTGGGGCTCCGTCACGCCCTCGACTCGGACCATTTAGCCGCTGTATCCACGATTCTGGCGCAACGGCCCTCGTTCCGTGCCTCCGGTATGATTGGATTCAGCTGGGGGCTTGGACATACAGCGGTCTTGCTGGTGGTCGGGGCGGTGGTTTTGGTGCTTCGCATCTCGATCCCTGAATCAGTTGCATTGGCGGCCGAGTTCGGCGTCGGCGCGATGCTCGTATTTTTGGGCGCGGTACTCGCGGTGCGATTGGTTCGAGAGCGCTGGCATGTGCATAGGCACGACCATGACGATACACAGCACATGCACCTGCATAGTCACGCGTTGGTGGAGGATCACGGGCATGGCCACTGGTGGCGTGACTCCATTCGACCGTTTGGTATTGGGATGGTCCATGGTCTGGCCGGGTCGGCGGCGCTGTTATTGATCGTCTTGTCGTCTGCGCGATCGGTGTCGGAGGGGCTCATCTATATCGTCGTCTTTGGGCTGGGCTCGATATTGGGGATGGTGTTGGTCGGGATGGTTGTGAGCCTTCCGGTCTTGTGGTCACTGAACATTGGGCGTCCTGTCTTTCTTGCGGTTCAGGGGTTGGCAAGTGCCGGGAGTGTCGCCATCGGCCTCATGATGATGTTTCAGATCGCCTTTGGCACCTAGGTTTTGACGTCCCACCGGTATCTTCATCAATGGGAAATCTACGTGCGTCATGGGGGCTGCTATGGTATTCTGCCGCTCGCAACAAGCGAGATAGGCTGAGGTCAAGGTTGAGCGAAGATCGGACTCTCTTTATCTCAACCTTAGCCTGAGCCTCAACCTTTTTCGTGCTGGGGTCTAGGAGGAATGCGGAATGGCCTGGTTTAAAAAACAGAAAACGACCGAGCCGGAACCTCCAAAGCGATCCAAGATTTCTGAAGGGATGTGGCTCAAGTGTAACCACTGCCGGGAAATCGTCTATCGGAAAGAAGTCGAGCGGAACAATAAGGTCTGCCCGAAGTGCGACTACCACTTTCCGATTTCTGTCACTGAGCGTATCGCGCTCTTGATCGACCTCGGGACATTCAAAGAGTGGGATGCGGAGCTTGGCCCTCAAGACCCGCTGAACTTTCAGGACACGAAATCTTACAAGGATCGAGTGAAGGCACACCAGGGTAAGACCGGACGCAAAGATGCCATGATGATCGGCGAAGGGATGATGAACGGCCGTCGCGTGGTGCTCTGCCTGTTCGATTTCAGCTTTATGGGCGGCAGCATGGGGTCAGTCGTCGGGGAAAAGATTTGCCGGGCGATCGATCGCGCGTTGGAAGCCAAGTTGCCGGTCATTTTGGTGACGACATCCGGAGGAGCCAGGATGCAAGAGGGAATTCTTTCCCTGATGCAGATGGCCAAGACCTCTGCCGCTGTTGCCAAGCTGGGCGAGGCCAAACTCGCTTTTATTTGCTTGTTAGCTGATCCCACGTTCGGGGGCGTGACCGCCAGCGTTGCGATGTTGGGCGATGTAATTCTAGCCGAACCGAAAGCGCTGATCGGCTTTGCCGGCCCCCGCGTGATCGAGCAGACGATCAAGCAGCAATTGCCGGATCAGTTTCAGCGGGCGGAGTTTCTGCTGGAGCATGGCATGATCGATATGATCGTGGAGCGTAAACAGCTGAAAGAAACCTTAAGCACCCTCGTTGCGCATTTTTGAGTTCGGACCCTTCATGAATAATCCTGGCTAGTTTCCTCCCTGCCGGTTACACCATGACCTATTCCTCTGCCGTGGCCTATTTGTTCCGTCTGCAAAAGCACGGCATTCAACTGGGTCTAGAGACGATAGGGGCGCTGGTGGCGCGTCTCGGAATGCCGCAGACTCAGTACCCTGTCCTGCATATTGCGGGCACGAACGGCAAGGGGTCCACTGCCGCCATGACCGCTTCCGTGTTGCAGGCAGCTGGGTATCGAGTGGGGCTCTATACCTCTCCCCATCTCGTGGAGTTTCGGGAACGGATCAGGGTGAACGGCGAGATGATTGCTGAATCACGGGTGGCACAATTGACCGAACAGCTTCAGGCCCTCTGCCGTCAGGATCTGTCGCCGACCTTTTTTGAGTATACGACGGCGATGGCCTTTCAGCATTTCGCCGATTCAGCCGTCGACGTGGCCGTGTTGGAAGTTGGATTGGGCGGGAGATTCGATGCGACCAACGTGGTGTCGCCATTGGCCTGTGCGATTACGACGATCGGCCTCGACCACCAGAAATACCTAGGGGACACGCTCTCAGCGATCGCTTTCGAGAAGGCCGGCATTGTTAAGCAGGGAGTGCCGGTGGTACTGGGCAGGCTTGATGATGACGCGTGGCGGACGATTGAGCAGGTAGCAAGGGAACGACAGTCGCCGGTGTTTCGCCTGAATGAGGATTTTCGCATAGAGGGGGAAGAGACCCGGCAATTTTCCTATCATGGTTTGAGCGCGCATTATGACGGGCTGACATGCAGTCTGGATGGACGCCATCAACTGGATAACGCCGCCTGTGCGCTGGCTCTGTTGGAGGCGGCATCTTCCCAGGGGCTTACCGTCACGGCTGAGGCGGTGAGCAGGGGCTTACGTACGGTCAGTTGGGCAGGGCGGTTGGAAGTGGCCGATCTCCATCCGACGATCCTGCTGGATGGCGCACACAACCCTGCGGCTGCGACAGTTTTGGCCGATTTCCTTAGGAGCTCCGATCGATCTCAACCATCCCACCCTCTGGTCCTGGTCCTTGGGATGATGCGGGATAAGGATCATCGAGGTTTTTTCGAGCCGCTGAAGCACCTTGTGGATGAAGTAGTATTGACGCAGGCGGATCTTCCACGTTCTGCCACCGCTCAGGAGATCAGTGCCTCGCTTCAAGGGCTAGCGCCTCACCCCTATGTTGTGCCGTCACTCGGCGATGCCATGACGTTGGCCAGACAGTTGGCGACGCCAGATGGGCTGGTCTGTGTCACGGGATCGCTCATGCTTGTGGGAGAGTGCCAGGCATGGTTCCGTGGCTGTGGAATTTCGCCGCTTCGGGGCTGACATGGCAGGGATTGCAATGCGGCTCTGGATGTGCCTGGTTGGTTGGTTGATGCTGGGAATACTGCTGCCTCACGCAGGGGCTGCGGCAGGGAATGGAAAGGGCTCCGCCGCGACGACGACGTCCGCCGATGGGCTCCCGCTCGATATCACTGCTGCGCGAATCGACTACCTTCAAGACCGCGAAGTCTACGAAGCCGATGGTTCGGTGGTCGTCAACCAAGGCACCCTGCGCCTGACTGCCGATCACATGACTGTGCAGGCTCTGCCTGGCGTCGTTATTGCCACAGGCCACGTTCGGCTCACCGATTCCAAGGTCGATCTTGTGACTGAACGGTTGGAACTGAACGTGAATACCGAGGCGGGGGTCATCACGCATGGACGGGTCTATCTCAAATCCACGAATACGTCGGTGGAGGGGCGACTGATTCAGCGGTTTTCCGAGGAGCATTATCGAGTGAAAGAGGGCCGGTTTACGAATTGCGACGCGCAGGAAGGTGAGATCCCGGCCTGGCGGTTTCAATTCAAGGATCTTGACCTGCATGCCGGCGACAACGTGGCCTTTACCGGCGCGTGGCTCTGTGTAAACGATGTTCCGGTGATCCCACTCCCCACGTTGACTTATCCGCTTAACAAACGACGCACCGGGTTCCTCATTCCCACGATTGGGTACGATAACCGCTTCGGCATGCACTTCCAAGAAGGTTTCTTTTGGGCCATCAATCCCAGCCATGATGTGACGATCTCTCCCTCTTATTACAGCAGCCTCGGTTATGGGGGCGATCTGAAGTATCGTTATGCCTTGGACCGGAGGTCGAGGGGCCAGTGGTTGGTCAGTGCCTTGCGGCAGACAGAGTTGCCGGATGTGGCTGGTGTGAATCAGATGGGACAAGATGCGGAACAGACTCGGGCTATGATCACCGGAACCCATATCCAGCAATTCACGCCAGATTTGTTGCTTCGTGTCCAAGCCAATTTGGTAACCGACCCGAATTATCTACAGCAGTTGAGCAGCTCGGGAGTTCAGAGAGCCCTTCCCAGCAGCGAATCGAACTTTTTGGCAACGCAACGTCTGGGGTACGGGAAGGCCTATCTGCTCGGTCAATACTTGCAGCCGTTGCAGTTGGGGGGAAGCGATACTTTTCAGCGTCTGCCGGAAATCGGATACAGCCTCCCAAACGTCTCACTATTCAATTCGCCGGTTTTACTCGGTACAGAAATGAGTTTCGCGAACTTTTATCGCGAGCAGGGGTTTAGCCAGAATCGAGTCGATGTGATGCCGGGACTGTCGACCGACGTTGTGGATTTTGGCCACATCATAGGTCTAACTCCCCAGGTGAAAGTGCGCGAAACCTATTACACAAGGGGAGCCCAAAGTCTTGAAAGCGAGCATCGCGAAACCCTGTGGGCGGCGCTCGATGCGACATCGAAGCTGAGCCGGCGTTTCAGGACGATCGAGGGAAACAGTCTGCTGCACACCATCGAACCCAGCGTCATCTACGAATATGTTCCGCCGTCGAATCAGTCGCGATTGACCCAGATCGATCAAGTGGACGATCTGCCGAAGAAGAGCCTATTGACCTATGCGATTCGAAGCCGGCTGTTGGAGCAGGAGGGAAACAGCAGCTTCAATTGGCTGGATTTCACAATGGCCCAGAGTTATCACGCGGGCGCCGTGCAAACGAGAGCTCGGGACTTTTCCCCTGGCGCATCTCCGCTGTTCGGGTCGATCACACAACCGCTGCAACCGGCGACAGTGGCCATTGATGGGAAGAAATTCTCCGATCTCTGGATGAGGGTTTCGATCGGAAATACGACCCCTCAGTACACCCAGGCTCAATTGGCCGCTGCAGCGTCCGGGTATGGCCTAGGCACGGGCTCCGGTCAGCCGCCTGCCACTAACCAGTACATGACCATCGACGCATTTTTCGACCCCTATCGATCGTCGTTGAGTCAATTCAATACCAATTTCCGGGTCCAACAGTCCAACTATTGGTATCTCGAAGTGGGACAGCGGTTCTCTCACGATGGGAATCGTGTGCGTCGTGGAGACGTCTGGAACCCGATTTCATTCAATGAGGTCTATGCGCCGACCCCCGAGATTCAATTTGCCACAGCGGGAGGAGCGTTTCGCACACCCTGGGGTTGGACGGTCGGGGCGAAGGGATACTACGATATAAAAACAGGTAAGAGTCCGGAGTACGACGTGGTCGCTCTCTATCAGAATCCTTGCAAATGTTGGTCGCTGGGGCTCTATTATTTACAGTTCCCAGATCGCCAGCAATATAGTTTTATGCTGAGCCTGACCGGGATCGGTTGGACAGAGAGTTTCGGTACAGCAGTGGTTCGCAGTATCCTCAGCCCGCTGCTGGTTGGGGAGAAGGGTCTGCCCTGGGCTACGCCAGGAGGGCCCTATGGGACGCCGCAATCGACCATGCCTCAACCAACGATGGAGCCGTATGGACGATAAATCGATTTTTTCCGGAGACAAAGCGAGCCCAGAGTGGGCAGGCCTGGAGGATTTGACTCCTCGAAGAAGGCTGGTATACGATGCCCCACCAGTTCCAAGATTTACGGTGTGCTTAGCGAAGGAGGATGCGACGTGGCAGGTGATGCACTCAAGGTCGAAGATGCAACGTGGGATGCGGATGTCATGAAATCTTCTGAACTCGTGATGGTAGATTTTTGGGCCGTCTGGTGCGGTCCTTGTCAAATGGTCGCTCCGATCGTCGAGGAATTGAGCAAGGAGTATGCGGGGAAGATGAAGGTGCGGAAGCTCAATACCGATGAGAATCCGGAAGTTGCAGGCCGCTATCAGGTGATGAGTATCCCCACCATCTTGTTTTTCAAGAATGGACAGGTTGTGGAAAAGCTCGTTGGGGCAAGACCGAAGCGGCAGTTCAAGGACATGATCGATTCGCTGCTGGCGCAACCAGCCGGCTCAGCCTAAGGATTGTAGCCACCTGCCGCAATGCTCACCGAGTTGCGCATTGTCAATTTCGCGCTCATTGAGCAGCTCAGTCTCCAATTCCAGTCTGGGTTTACGGTCCTGACCGGGGAAACCGGGGCTGGCAAGTCTCTCCTCATTGATGCGATCGCCCTGCTGGTCGGTGGGCGCGCCTCGACCGACCAGATCCGTTCCGGCGAAGACGAGGCGCAACTTGAAGCAGTGTTCTACCTTCCGGACAGCCATCCACTTCTTCGTCGCCTGAAGCTCCAGGACATCATCGGTCAGAACGAATCTGAGCTGATTCTCAAGCGTATCCTATCCAGATCCGGACGTCACCGGGTGTACGTCAACGGCAGCCCCTGTCCCCTGCGTGTGCTGGAAGAGTTAGGGGGGACTCTTGTCGATATCCATGGCCAGCATGAACAGCAGTCGCTGCTGGCCGCCACGAAGCAATTAGATGCCCTCGACGCATTCGGACGCCTCTTTGAACTGCGTGGACAGTATGAACAGGCCTATCAGGGCTGGAAGGAACTGCGCGCGCAGTTGGATGTTTTGCAGACTGATGTCGCCGATCGCGCAAGGCGTGAAGATATGTTGCGATTCCAAGCCCAGGAGATCCAACAGGCCGGGTTGGCGCCCGATGAAGAAGAACTGCTCCGTAGCGAGCGGCAACGTCTCGTCCATGCGCATCGTCTCAGAGAGTTGGCCCATGAAGCTTACGTCGAGTTGCTGGAGGACGAGCAGGCTGTCCTTACCAGATTGGGCCGCATTGGGCGAACTCTAGCCGAGCTGGCTCATACCGATCCGACAATGGGTGATTGCGAAAAGGCTGCTGCGGAGTCGGCGATTGAACTCAAAGAACTTGCCGGGCGGTTGCGCGACTATGCAGAGCAGTTAGAGGCGGACCCTGACAGACAGGCTCTCGTAGAGGATCGACTCGACCTGATCCAGCAGTTGAAGAAAAAGTATGGAGGGTCGGTTGAGGCAGTCTTAGCGACTGGCAGCTTGGTACAAGAGGAACTTCTGTTATTGGGCAATCGCCAAGAGAGAACCGCTGAGTTGACTGAACAGTTGGATGAAGCGATCCGATTGCTTCACACGTGGTCACAGCAGCTGTCTAAACGGCGACTTGATGCGGCCAAGCGGATGACGACATTGGTGGGAGGGGAGTTGGCCGCGTTAAAGATGGAGCAGGCAATTTTTCAGGTCTGGGTCTCGAGCGATGAGTCGGTCGAAGGGTTGGGGCCGGCTGGACGCGATCGAGTCGAGTTTATGCTCTCGAGTAATCCTGGTGAACCACCAAGACCCTTGGGCCGTGTGGCGTCAGGCGGGGAGCTTTCGCGGATGATGTTGGCGCTCAAGACAGTGTTGGCCGAGATGGACCAGGTTCCGGTTCTGGTCTTCGATGAAATCGATACAGGAGTTGGGGGTGCAGTCGCTGCCGCCATGGGAACGAGACTACGCAAGCTCGGGTCGTTCCATCAAGTCTTTTGCATCACCCACCTTCCGCAGGTCGCATCCCAGGCAGAGCATCATCTCCTTGTGGAGAAGGGGTTGGAGAGTCGGCGGACCTCCACCTCGGTCAGAGCGCTCAAGGGGATGGGGAGAGAAGAGGAGATTGCCAGAATGCTGGGGGGGCTGACCATTACGAAGAAAGTACGTGAAACGGCAGCGGAACTCATTGCAGGAGCAAAGGGAAAGCAGTCGGAATAATCTGGCTCAACCAAATACACAAGACAAACCAAACAAACCAATTAAACGAGATAGGCTGGTGGACTTTTTTAGGATCCGGTTAAGAGGTGGATCGGTCGGTCGGGGTTATCGCGAGCGCCATGGCAGGAAGGGATGCCTTGCATTCCTGGACTACATGGACAAAGAGCTCGGTTAGTTTCGGTTCGAAATGAGTGCCGGAGTACGACAGCATCTGTTGGCAGGCGTCATCGATCGAGAGGGGAGTCCGCCCAGGGAGCTCCGCAGTCAGATGGTCGAATGTTTGGGCTAGACTGACAATGCGGGCCAGTTGAGGAATTCCTTTCCCCTCAAGCCCAAATGGATATCCCGCGCCATCCCACCGTTCATGGTGGTACGCAATAATCTGGCCCACCTCAGCCGGAAGCTCCAGCGATAAGACGAGCTTCGCCCCTTGCTCAGGGTGGTGTGGATTTCCGCCAGACTTCCCGGTCGCAGTGATCTCGTCATCGGCGAATCGATAGGGCTCTGGCCCGATCTTGCCGATGTCGTGGAGGAAGGCCCCCAGGGCCAGTGATTTCTGTTCCGGTTGCGTCAGGTTGATGCGGTTGGCCAAGAGTGTGGCGTAGAAACTCACGCGGCTGCAGTGATTGAGCAGTTGGCGATCCTTGGCTTCAAGCAGGTCTGAGAGAACCGGGAGAAGGTCCGACATGTCTTCGGCCTTGGAGGCGCTGCCCGATGTTGATTTTCCGATCGCCTTGTATCCCGCAAGCAACTCTTTCCAGGCTTGTGCGCTTTCAGTATCCGATCCCCAGAGGCGGGTTGATGTTCCGATGAAATGCCTAAGGAAATCGAGCCGCTGTTTCTTTTCGAGTGTCTGGTTAACGAGAGAAAGTAATTCCGTGACGTTGAAGGGCTTGAGTAGATAGCCGGCAGCGCCATGGCGTATCCCCTCCATGGCGGATTTCAGGCTCCCGTAGCCGGTGATGATGATGACTTCTACGTTGGCATGGTCATGCTTGATGTCCTGCAGGAGATCGATACCCTGGCGATCTGGCAGTTTTTGATCGAGAGTGATGATGTCGATCTGCTGAGAGTTGAGCATCTCAACTGCCGCACTGGCTGATTCCGCTGTTTGAATATTGAAGAATGGGCGGAGAATCACTCTCAGCGCATCACGAGGCCCTGCCTCATCGTCAACCACGAGCAAGGTCGGTTTATTCTTTACCGGATCTGACGTTACGGACATATTCATAGGGGCCCTTTAGCATTAACTACGCATTTCAAAGCAATTCCCGTTCCATTTCAGTGAGTTAGAGTCACGCCTCAATGGAGTGTAGCTGCTGCACGATGGAAACCCATATGTAGTTTCACGGAGCGAAACACTACGTACTACGACGGAAAATTCTGCATCAATGGTGCAGAAAAGACTCAGTCAGGGACCCTGTCTGTGCTATTCCTGCACTATGGCAGGAGGCTCGGTTGCAACCTCCTGGTCGGGTCGGCCGATTCCTAGCGTGTCCATACGGTACTTGAGCATCCGGCGGCTGATTCCCAGCAGGTTCGCAGCGTGGGTTTGGATGTAGTTCGTTCGTTTCAGGGCATCCAAGATTATTTCTCGCTCAAATTCCATGACGGCCTTCTCGAGCGACAGTCTGCCGGCGAGCGTGTCGTCACGGAGCGAAGAGGATCGGGAGTCGTTTTTGAGAATGGTCGGGAGATGTTCGGGCAGAATGGTGTCGGATCCCTTAGACCAAATGAATGCCTGTTCGATGATGTTTTCCATCTCTCGGACATTGCCGGGCCAGGGATAGCGGCATAGAAGATCGACGGCGTCTTTGGAGAACTCTTGAGGCTTCCGACTCTCTTCTTCGATACGTTTGGCTAGAAAGTGTCTGGCGAGGAGCGGAATGTCTTCACCACGCTCCCGGAGAGGGGGCAAATACAGGGCAATGACGTTGATGCGGTAGTAGAGGTCTTCGCGGAATTGCCCCTTGCGGACAAGATCTTCGAGATTCTGGTTCGTGGCTGTCACAATCCGCACATCCACCTTGATCGATTGCACTCCGCCGACTCTGGTGAACTCTCGCTCTTGCAGGATGCGCAGGAGTTTGGCTTGGGTCATGGGGCTGAGGTCGCCGATTTCGTCGAGGAAGAGTGTGCCGGTATTGGCCAATTCAAATTGCCCGACTCGACGGGCAGTGGCGTCCGTGAATGAACCCTTCTCATGGCCGAACAGTTCACTCTCGATGAGCGTGTCGGGAATGGCGGCGCAGTTCAGCGCGATAAAGGGACGTTCCCGTCTGCCGCTGTTATAGTGCAGCGCCTTGGCGACCAGTTCCTTGCCTGTGCCGCTCTCGCCCCCGATCAGGACGGTCGTACGGCTGTCCGCGACTTGCTCGATCTTGGTGTAGATATCCTGCATGGCGGGGCTTTTGCCGATCAGGTTGTGAAAGGCATAGCGACGAACGACTTGCGCGCGAAGTTGTTTGACTTCTCGTTGAAGCTCTTGGTCGCTGAGCGCGCGCTCGACAATGATGCGGAGTTCTTCTACGTCGAACGGCTTTGAGAGATAGTCGGCTGCGCCGAATTTCATCGCGTCGACGGCGGTTTTAACCGATTTCGTCCCGGTCAACATGATGACCGGCGCCGTGCGGTCCTCGGCCCGTATCGTTTGGAGGACCGATAGTCCGTCGGTGCCGGGCAGGATCACATCCAGCAGCACCAGGTGAGGGGCTTCTTTCCGAAACAGCTCAAGGCCCTCCTGAGCATCGGCGGCTTGGATTGTTTCGTAGGCCGGTTCCAGCACTGCTTTCAATGAGGCCCGGACACGGGACTCATCATCGATCAACAGCACTCGTTTTTTCATACTAGTGTCCATAGGGTGTTGACGGTTATGCGGGTAGTGCGGGCAGGCTCACGAAAAACGTGGTGCCGACCCCGATCGAGCTTTTCACCCGGATCTCGCCGTGATGTTCCTGAATGATTTGATGGACGATCGTCAAACCCAGTCCTGTTCCTTCGTGTTCTCCGCTCTCGTGTTTCGTCGTGAAAAACGGGTCGAAAATATGCTCGAGATTCGT
>CXWL01008978.1_pt1 | contig 54250 bp, 39 predicted proteins | sample 590931 | NCBI WGS metagenome assembly CXWL01 (sample SAMEA3498368, study PRJEB10139) | groundwater metagenome | biome: water well; material: biofilm material | place: Germany | collected 2015-04-27 | reverse complement strand
CACAGAAAGGCTGGCAAAACTCGCGCCACATAAAATTTTCTTTGAAGAATTATTGCGCTCGCTCAAATGGGTCGAAGAGATTCGCAGAACTGTACCTGCCTACAAATTTTGGAACGGCAAATATCCATCCGCAGTAACTCAATTCGTGGCCGGCGGCTCCGATGAAAGCGATTTGGAATTGCTGAGCATTACGGGCTGGTTGAATAAAAATGTAAGACTCAAACGCGCTTATTTCTCCGCGTTTCGTCCCATCCACGATACCCCGCTCGAAAACAAACCCGCCGTAGACCCCATGCGTGAACATCGCCTGTATCAAGCATCTTTCCTTTTGCGTGATTATGGCTTCGATATCGAAGACCTGCCCTTCACAAAAGATGGCAACCTCCCCATCCACGCCGACCCCAAACAAGCCTGGGCAGAGATGAATTTGATTCACCAGCCCATTGAATTGAACAAAGCCGAGAAACACGACCTGCTAAAAATTCCTGGCATCGGCATCAAAGGTGCGGAGGCAATTTTATATGCGAGAAGAAATAAAAACATCCGCGATCTCTCTTCGTTGAAGAAACTTGGCGTTAATTCCGAACGCGCCGCTCCTTATGTTTTATTGGATGGTCATAAAGCCGCAATGCAATTGAATATGTTTTAGTTTGTGTCATGCCGGGCGGAGCGAAGCATCTCTAACGCGATAAATAAATCAACCGATCGGCAAAAATCATCGCCAATAACTTTATTGATGATGATTTTTTATTCATCATCAACTTAACCTTAAAATATTTCAACATCACCCATTAATACCTTGTAATTAAATTCATAACGACTATACTAAATCAAATGAGTTAAAGTTTTATATTTGTAAAAGGAGAAAATAAAATGGCTGCTACAACAATGGAAACGCTAACGATTAAAACGGAAAATAAATTCAGAACACTCACAACAAAACAATCCTACAAAAAAGGTGAAGTGATCTGCACCATGCCAAGCGAGAACATCATGGACAAGCCCAATCGCTTCACCGTGCAGATCGCGCGTGACAGGCACACGCACGTCGGCAAACTCGCCGCATTGAATCACTCATGCGATCCAAACGTGATCCTCGACACAGATAAAATGCTGATGATCGCGCGCCGCGATATTGAAAAAGGCGAGGAACTCTCATTCTTCTACCCCTCAACCGAATGGGAAATGCAGGCGCCTTTCATTTGCCTATGCGGCGCGGCAAACTGCATCCATGTGGTGGCGGGCGCGCGCTTCCTGCCCCTCTCCACTTTGGAGAATCACTACCTCAGCTCCCACATCCGCGACCTGATGATCGAATTGCTCAAGAACACAAAACTGCATTTGAAAAATCTGTAGAGGCATTAAATCAAAACTCCGAGTTGAAGAACTCGGAGTTTTTTTATTTACAATTTTTGATGAAACGCCAACAGCTTGTAAGCGCTCAACCAGGGCTTGCCCAGCCGATGATTATCTGAAACCACGATCTTGCTAAATCTCTGCGCGATCTGCGGCATGAGCATCGCAATCCCCGCCCAGTCATCGGTAAGGACCGCCGCCTTCATTTTCGCGGCGACCTGCCCCGCCCACATCCACTCCATGCGGAACTTATCGGCTTTCACCCAGTAATCTCGCTTCTCCCATGCCACCACTGAAACATCGATTCCATCGGCAATGGCTTGCAAAGCCAGAGCAATGTATGCAGCCTGGTCTTTCGTTTCAGGCGTTACGTTGGATTGTTTCGCCAGCTCTCGAATGCACAACACTATGGATTTCGTCAAACGGGTTCGTTCTTTTCCTACAGAATCGGGGTTGATCACACGGCTCAAGAGAAATTCTCCAAAATCAAAATATTTACAGAAGCGCGATTATACCGCTTCGGACACCGACCTGCGGGCATTGTCCTGCGGGCATCGTCCTGCGGGCATCGTCCATGTTGGGATAAAATATAGCCCATGGATTCCCCAATCACCGCCATCATCTTCGACTTTGGAAATGTCTTCGTCAACTGGGATGCCCGCAACCTCTACAAACGCTTCTTCCCTAATCTGGAAGCTGTTGACTCTTTTCTGAAAAAGATTCGTTTCGCTGAGTGGAACGCCCACCAGGACGCAGGCCGTCCATTCAAGGAAGGTGTTGCCAAGCTTTCAAATCAATTTCCCTACCATGCAGACCTTATACAAGCATTCGACACCCATTGGGAGGAAAGCCTCGGCCAAACCCTGCAAGAGAACATTGAGATCGCGAAAAATTTAAAACAAGCCAACTGGCCGCTCTATCTGTTGAGCAACTTCTCGACAGAGAAGTTTGAGATCGTCAGGAGACAGCATGATTTCCTAACAGTCTTCGATGACATAATCATCTCAGGCGAACACAAGCTCATCAAACCATATCCCGCCATTTTTGAGTTTACTCTGAACAGAATCAAGCGCCAGGCAAAAGAGTGTTTGTTCATTGACGATTCGCTCCCGAATATTGAAACCGCGCGTAAAATGAATTTCATCACCATCCACTACCAGTCCCCTGCCCAGTTGAAGCGGGACTTATATCAATTATCCATTAAGGACTATTAGACTCATGGCCACCATCGCCCAATCCATGCTTGAGGCAATTGAATCAGAATTACAACGCCAGGTTGGAAGGCTCGACCAACCGCGAACACAACAATTCCACGAGATGCTAACCTATCACATGGGCTGGACGGGTGAAGGCGCTGGCTCTCTGGCTGCTGGCAAGCGGATTCGCCCGTTATTGACTTTGTTGTCAACTGCTTCTGTTAACAATGAAGAGAGAGTATCTAATAATATAGTTAATTTGAATTATTGGCTACGCGCAAAATCGGCAGCGGCATCGATTGAATTAATTCATAACTTCTCCCTTGTCCACGATGATATTCAAGATAACTCCGATCTCAGGCGTGGACGGCGTACGGTTTGGGTCAAATGGGGCGTGCCAATGGCGATCAATGTTGGCGATGCCATGTTCGTGATCGCTAATCAGGCAATTCTTGATTTGGTTGAATATTACCCAGCGGATATGGTTGTCAAAGCGGCTCGCATCTTGAACGATTGCTGTCTTGATCTGACACGCGGTCAATTCCTGGATATGTCATATGAAGAACGAGACGATCTTACTCTCGAAGATTATTGGCCGATGATTGGCGGGAAGACCTCTGCCCTGCTGTCTGCATGTACCCATATCGGCTCCCTTCTTGGTTACGCGAAGGACAAACAGCAGGAGGCTTACCGTTTGTTTGGTTACCATTTGGGGCTGGCCTTTCAGGTGCAGGATGATCTCCTGGGTATTTGGGGGAACGAATCCCTTACTGGAAAGTCTGTTGCCAGCGATTTGGTTGAAGGGAAAAATTCTCTGCCAGTGCTTTTTGCGTTGGGTAAAAACGGAAAATTTGCTGAAAGATGGAGGCGAGGCCCGATCCCCCTAGATGAAGTCCGCCACGTCTCTACCTTGCTGGAGGATGAAGGCGGCAGGTCTTTTGCTGAGACCGTGGCTAAGGAGGAGACTCAAAAGGCGTTGGGCTATTTGAAACAGGCAAATCCGTGCGGCGAGGCGGGCGATGCAATGCTTGAGCTGGCGAACATGTTGCTTAAACGGAAGCAGTGATCAGGTTAAGAAAGAGGCGGTTTATTAATCAGGCTTGACATGCGTTTTCGGCGTAGCGTATAATCCCGTTCGCCAAATATGCGGGTGTAGTTCAGTGGTAGAACGCTTGCTTCCCAAGCAAGATATCGTGGGTTCGAGTCCCATCACCCGCTCACATTAAAGTCGAGGAAATAACCGCCTCGACTTTTTGTTATGCTATACTATTTGTAAGGTAGCTGTTATGCGTATGTCTTTGTCTTACAAGTAAAATTCAGCCTGGAGTTGACTTGTAATATGACAGAACTTAACAAAGGCACAGTCTTATATGTGGAGGATAATTCAGACAACAGAAATTTGATCCGCAGGGTTTTGGGTGCGGAGGGATATTCTGTTGTTGACGCCATTAATGCGGGGCAGGCAATCGAAAAACTTGAGGGTAATAAGATCGACCTGATATTGATGGATATTAATATGCCCGACATGGACGGGTACACTTTAACGACAAAAATCAAGGGAATTCAGAAATTCTCGAACATCCCCATTGTTGCAGTGACTGCAAATGTAATGCGCGGAGACCGCGAAAAATCACTTGAAGCGGGATGCGATGGTTATATTCAAAAACCAATCGACATTGATACGCTTTCCCAGCAGATCGAGCGTTTTATGACAAGGAGTTCAAATGCCTGACCAGAACCAACCCCCTGCTGTATCCGATACGCAGCCTATTCGAAAACCAAATATTCCGAAGGATGCCGCTGTGCTGGTGGTTGAGGATAATGTTTCAAATTTCGTGTTGATCGCTCGTATGCTTGGCTATCTTGGTGTGCATTGTGAATGGAAGACATCGGGGTACGAAGTTTTGGAGTACGCGGATACACTCCCCCGCCTGGATTTGATCCTGATGGATATCCGCCTCCCGTATGAGGATGGCTACGGCGCTTTGAAGAAAATTCGCACATCTGATCGGTTTAAATCCGTGCCAATCATTGCCGTTACAGCAGAGGCAAGCATGGAACAAATGAAGAAAGCCCAGGAATCTGGTTTCGACGGCTTTTTAGGCAAGCCGCTCGACCCGGATCGTTTTCCGGATCAAATCCGCCGAATCTTGAGCGGTGAACCCGTTTGGGAATTTAGTTAATTTGATAGATGACAAAGAATCCAGCGCCGCTTGCAATTGACACGAAAGAGAAAAGATATAAGGGCAGCCTGACAGGCACACTAGTAAGAACGCTCCTTATCTTTACCTTTATTCCCCTTGCCACAATGGCAGGGGCGGCTTATTTTCGGGCACGTACTTTACTGCGCGATCAGGCGATTACGCAATCTGAAAACCTGTTGAGCAACCAACTTAAGATTGTGGATGGGGAGATAAACGGCAAGGAGGAACATCTTGAATCATACCTGGCTTCCCCTTCCTTTTCAACGCTGATCGAGGTTGCCCTGCACGCAAACCCACAGAGCAGCGAGTTTCGCGCAATTCGCCAGAGTTTTATCAATGAAGTTCAGGCAAGGAATATTCAAAACGGAAACCCCATATTTGATGAGTTCTTTCTGGTTGACAAGGACGGTGTTATCACTGTTGCCAGTGAACTTGCGTGGCAGAGAATAACCCTCGACGTATCCATGTTTGAGGATATGGAAGAAATGCACTCTCATGCTTTATATGGTTTTCCTCCCCTTTACGAGAACGAGTTAATTCTTGTTACGACAATAAACTACCAGACGGCACGGGGGTCTACGCTGGGGGCTTTGGTTGGTATCACCGAAAAAGAGAACCTGCAAGAATTACTTCAACCACTTAATGGGTTGTCGCCGCTTGCAAGCACTTATTTCATTTTGTCCGATAATCAATTCATCGCCAGTGATCCTGAAACAGGGGAATTTAATCGGATTGTTTCTTCAACGGCGCAGGATGAATTGATCGCGGGGCTTTCTGCGCTCGTTCAAAGCGGCGACGAAAAGCCGCTGGCCCTGGATATCACCTCGCCGGATGGTGAAGCCGCGCTTGCGCAACTGCAATGGTTCCCCAAGATGCGCAGCGGCATTGTCCTGGAGATCGATAATATCAATATCTATGGACAGGTTGCCAGCCTTGCGCCTTTTACCGTGCTGCTCGCGCTGGGAACTTTGATAGGCATCGGCATAGCATTAACCTTTGGCATCCGGCGCGTTATCCGGCCTTTGCAGTCTTTATCTGAAATTACCCGAAAATTTGCAGAGGGGGACCTGAGTCAACGGGCAGAAGTGCGGGGCGACGATGAGGTTGGCACGCTGGCAAGTTCATTTAATTATATGGCCGATGAAATCGGAGAGGTGTACCGCTCTCTTGAACAAAAGGTGGAGGAGCGGACGCGCCAAATTCAAACGGCTGCTGAAGTGGCGCAAAGTATCACAACCATTTCGAACCTGGATGAAATGTTGAAGAAAACCGCTGAACTGCTTGTTCAACAATTTGGTTATCATCAGGCAAGCATCTTCATGGTGGATAAAAGCGGAAGGTTTGCCGATTTCAAAACGGGGTTTGGCTCTGCAACAAAAGGAATGATGGAGAAAAACTACAGGCTGGAAGTTGGCTCTGCCTCCATCATCGGCTGGGTCAGCAAAAACAACCGATCACGAATGGCCTCGGATGTTTCGGAAGATCCGCTGCACCTTAAAAATGAGTTACTCCCTGAAACACGCTCGGAAGCCAGCGTTCCGATTTCACTGGGAGACCTTGTTCTCGGTGTGCTCGATGTGCAGAGCGAAAAGTCTGGCGCGTTTAACAAAGACAGCATCGTTATGCTGCAAACTTTGGCCAGCCAAATTGCCGCAGCAATTCAAACCTCGGGCTTGATAGAAACAAGCCACGTGAATTTCGAGGAGCTTGAACGGCTTTATCGTTCAAGCCGGTTGATTGCAGAGGCAAACAATGAGGAGGAGGTTTTCGCTATCAGCAGCCAAATCCTCAAGGGCGTGCCATATTCAGCAGCCCTGTTCGCTGTCGATAAAAATCAAATCCGCCTTATTTCCTCCGCCGACTCCACACGAGGCCTGGCATCTCTGGAAGAATTACAGAAGCAATATGAAATAGATTTCAGCGAGGTTAATGATTACCTGCTTAACGGGATAGCCATTGCCACCGCCGCAGACATGTCCCTTCCCAGGGCGTTTCAAGATATTATCCATCAATTGAAATTAACAAGCGCCGCATTTTTGTCAATGAAGCGGCAGGGTGTTTTAGCCGCCGTCATTTTGATCGGAGCGCGGAATCGCATCCTGACGAGCACGTCCGTTCAACTGTATGCGAATCTGGCCGACCTTGCGTCCATCACGCTCGAAAAGGTGGATGCAATACAACAAACGGCAAGGCATCTCAAGGAAATGGAATCTCTTGCCTCCATAAATGAGTTGATTTCATCCGCATCAGACCTTCAAGGTTTCTTTCGGGCGCTGCTGGCAAAGATACAGCAAATCATTGGCGACTACAATTTGATCGTTGCCCTTTATGAGGAAAAGAGCAATACGATCAGCGTTCCATTCAACTACGAAAACAAAGAGGTTTCCTCCATTGACTCGTTTCCACTTGGCGAAGGATTAACATCCATTCTGATTCGCACCCACCAGCCTCTGATGTTGGTGGAGAATACTGAAAAAAGGGCTTCGGAATTGGGGGCAAAAGTGATTGGAAAACCCGCCCGTTCATGGATGGGCGCGCCCATGCTCGTACAAAACAACCCGATTGGCGCATTGATCATTCAGGACCTGGTGAACGAACATGCGTTTGACGAAAATGATCTTAAATTCTTCACCACGCTGGCTGGGCAGGTTGCGGGGGTAATCCACAATGTCCGTTTGCTGGGTGAAAGCGAGCATAAAGCGCTTCAGATTGAAACCGCCGCGGAAATTGCCCGCGATATCAGCGGCTCATTAAATCTTGACGAATTATTGATCAAAGCTGTCAATTTCATACGGGAACGATTCAATTTTTATCATGCGGCTATTTTCCTTCATGACCTGCCTGGTGAATTTGCAATCATCCGCGAAGCGACGGGAGATGCCGGGGCTCAAATGAAGAGGGCCGGTTACAAAATCGGCGTGGGGTCAAAATCGATCGTTGGCTTTGTGAGTGGGCGCGGCGAACAACTGGTGGTAAACGACACTTCGAAGGATGCAACGTATTACGCAAACGTTCTATTGCCCGACACCCGCGCAGAGGCTGCAATTCCACTCAAGGTTGGCGAACGTATATTGGGCGTTCTCGATGTTCAAAGCACCAAGCCGTATGCTTTTTCAGATGACAACATGCGCAGTTTGCAAATCCTGGCTGATCAGTTGGCTGTTGCGGTTGTCAACACAGAGCTTTTTGCGGAAACACAGGAACACCTTTCGCAGCACCGCCTCCTCCACCACATTACCACCACGGCGGCTTCCGGTACCACCCTTGAAGAGGCGCTGGAAAGCGCCGTAAATGGCTTGCGAGTAACGCTCGGCGGCGACCGTGTAACAATTTTGCTGGCTGACCGTGAAAAGAAGATGCTTGAAGTAAAAGCTTCCATGGGATATTCTGACGATATTTCAAGAACGCAGATAATGTTTGGGAGTGGAATCACCGGCTGGGTGGCCGAACACAGGCGTCCGTTAAGAGTCAGAAACGTGAGCGAAGACCCGCGCTATATTCAGGCGAGCTCAAACACGCGTTCTGAATTGGCCATCCCATTAATTTATCGCAATGAGCTGCTTGGCGTTTTAAACGTTGAAAGCGAGCAGGTGGATGCCTACACCGAAAACGACGAGGAAATGCTTGGCACACTCGGCGGAAGTTTGGCCGCGATCATTGCCAACGCGCGGCTTTTGGAGCAAATCCGAGTTCAGGCAGAGCGCGAGCGATTGATCAATGAGGTTGCAAGTAAAATACGCAGGTCTACCGACATGCAATCCATCCTGATGACAACCACGAGCGAAGTGGCTAGAATTACCGGCTCCCGCTTTGCCAGGATCAACATAAAGCCGTCAAACAACCCTGAAGAGTCTTAATGGAAAGTAATTTTTCAAACCAGCAATCCGCAAATCCGGAAGAAGCCACCCGTTTATTTTATAAAAACTGGCGGGAACGCTTTGCGCTGCCTTTGCTTATCGGGGTTTTGGTATTTGGCGCAATTGTGTTGATACCGGCCATCAGCGCATCCACCAGCTTAGTGGTGGATATAATTTTCATCTCGGCGTATATGATAACAGGGCTTGTAACGGTGATCCGCTTTTCCTACACAATACGGATGAGCGTGTTTTTACTTGCAGTGTACATGCTGGGACTGGGGGAACTGATCACTCATGGAGTTTTAGGCGACAGTCTTATCTTTTTCTTTGCAGTAATCGTATTTTCCACAATATTGCTTTCACCCCGCGCTGGCATTACGGTGACTATCGTCAATGTCCTTACTTTCGCGATGTTTGCCTATTTGTTTCTGAATGAGCGCATCACGACTCTTAACCCATTTGCTTCCCCCGCAAAACTGGAGGATTGGTTCAGCGCCACTGGCGTCATCGTCATGTTTGGAGTGGTTGTTATTCTTGGGTTTCAAAGGCTGGAAATGGAATTTATCGAGGCGCAAAGGCAAATCGACTCAACGCTGAACATCCTGAAAGAAGAACGCATCAACCTGGAAAATAAGGTGGCAGAACGCACACAACAACTTCGTCAGATCAACGAAATTGGGCGGCATGTTGCGGGCATCCTGGATCCAGATGCAGTGCTGCCGCGCGCAGCGACCATTATCGAAGCCCAATTCAAGTTTTACTACATCGCATTTTTTCTGGTGGATGTCACCAGCCAATGGGCGGAACTGAAAGAGGCCAGCGGTGAAGCCGGCAGGGTGCTGCGCGAGAACAAACATCGGCTGGATATTAATGGAAAAAGCCTTGTAGCAACCGCGATCCGCACCAAAGAAGGGCAGATTTCATTGAACAGCGGAACCGAGCAATTGCGAATTGACAACCCTTTGCTTCCATATACCCGTTCTCAAATTGCGCTTCCGCTGAGCGTTGGCGAATCAGTGCTCGGCGCCCTGGAAATTCACTCGACGATGGAAAACGCATTCCAGCCGGCAGACATTAATGCCTTTCACAATATGGCAAATGAAATTGCGATTGCCCTCGAGAATTCCCGTCTCTTTCGACAAGCCCAGCAAAGCCTTGCTGAAATGCGCGCAACACAAAGGCAATACCTTCAGGGCGCGTGGCAGTCGCTTACGGAAGAGAAAGACCTGACTTATGCGCTTGGTGATAATGATGCCCTCAACAGCGATGAGAATGAGATCGAAATACCCCTCACGCTGCGAGAACAAATCATTGGACAGCTTCATTTGGTAAATACAGTTGAGTGGACTCCTGAACAGAAAAGCCTTGTTGAAGCCATTGCAACCCAGGCCGCCCTCGCGCTGGAAAACGCACGATTGGTGGAGGAAAGCCAGTCCATTGCCGCCCGTGAAAAACTGGCAAACGAGATCATTTCCAAAGTTTGGACATCTGCAAATATGGAGGGCATCCTTCAGACGGCTGTTCGTGAACTGGGGAGGTCGCTCGAAGCCTCTGAAGTTGAAATTGAGCTATCCATGGAAGGGGGCGACTATGAATAGCGGCAACCCATTCAACGAATCGCCCTTCCCGACCGCCAATTTCAACTACAAAGACTGGCGCGAACGATTTATCCTGGCTATTTTACGAATCGCAAGTTTTCTTGCCATCTTGCCCTTGATTGGCTCATTTCCTACAGCCACACTCGGAGATCGATTCCTTTTCATCGGAATGTACCTGATTCTGGTAGCGCTAACGGTTTTACCGGTGCCGTATTCCATTCGAGCCTATGCGCTGTTATTAATGTGCTTTGCCGTCGGCGTGAATGCAATCCTGGCGTGGGGTCCCTGGGCAGATGGGTCGCTTTTCCTTCTGACAGGCATAATCCTGTCAACCCTCCTGCTCGACCATCGAACCGATCTGTTTGTATTAATCATCAGCATCGTATTTATTGTTGGATTAGCCGCCCTTCAGCAGATTGGGGTTTATAAATTTACAACAGTAAACATCCCCGCCATCACGCCTTCAGACTGGTTTGTGTACGGCCTTGATTTCTCCATTGCGGGTATTTTGCTTGTGGCAGCTTTCGGGCAGTTCAAAAACGCCTTTACCCGCATAATTCAGGATACACAGCGCGCATTCGATACCCTCGGCGCAGAACGCGCACAATTGGAAGAAAAGGTACGCGAACGCACCGACGAACTCGAAACACAGACAGCCCAATTACGCACCTCCGCCACCGTTTCCCGTATTGTGGCGGAAACACAGAACATAACGGATCTTTTGGAGACAGTCACACAACTCGCATCCGACAAATTTGGGTATTATCACGTGGGGCTATATATATTGGATGAAAAGAAAAAAACAGCCTTCCTGCAAGCAGCCTCCTCGGCAACGGGAAAGCAATTAATTGGCCATGCCTTTCGCGTGGAACCAGACCTGCGAAACCCGCTTACCCAGGTGGTGGAACAAAACCGCCACATCATTTCATCCGACATCGACAACCTTAATTTCGTGCGCGATCCAAATTTCCCCATTACCCGTTCACGCATGATATTGCCGCTCGCCGTACGCGGAAATGTTCTCGGAATGTTGGACTTGCACTCAGATCAGCCGCAGGCATTCAGCACACAAGATGCAGAAATCCTGCAAACGCTCGCCGACCTGACTGCAATCACCTTTGATAACGTCCGCCTCATTAATGAGACCAAAAGCCTGGTCGGCCAACTGGAGATTACTACAAGCATCCAGACACAACGAACCTGGAAAAAACTTACCAGCCGCCAAAAGCCGGCCTACCAATACACCCCCGCCGGTGTACGGCCGGTATTTTCAACAAACAAGAAAGGCAGCAATGACGGCTTGCAGATTCCGTTAATACTTCATGGACAAAAGATCGGCGGCATAACGCTAAAGAGAAAAGGAACAGCCACCGACTGGTCGGAACGGGAACGCCTGCTCGTGGAAAAAATTGCAGATCAGATTGCCCTGGCTCTCGAAAACAGCCGCCTTGTGGATGAAGCTCAAAAAAGCGCCATGCGCGACCAAATGATCGCAAATATTTCCACCCGCGTCCGCGAGACACTTGACATCGAATCTGTTGTTCGTACAGCTACCACTGAACTTCGTAAAGTGTTCGACCTAAAAGAAGCCGAGATCAGCGTCGGCGCCCCTCAAGCAGATGGCAGGCCTGTTAGAAAAAACACAAGCTCGCTCAAGTTGAAGTGATAAAAGCAAAGAGCAAATCGATATGTATTCACCCATCCACAATTCCGCCCGCGAGTCAAAAAAGAATATACGTGGGCCTGTAAGCCGCCGCTTAAGCCTGAGAATCAAGCTTCCATTAATAGTAATCCTGTTATTGATTCTTGCCTTCATCGTCTCGACAATCTTGAGCATTAGGGCGGCGCAAAGCGCTTTAACAGATACTTTAAAAGGGGAGTTAACAGCGCAAACAGCCACAAAAGCAGAGCTTATCCGCACCAATCTGGTGTGGACAAGAAGCGTGGCGATAGACCTGGCCGCCGCCGCCGAAGTGATAAACTACGATGAAGAGACCATTCTTAAGACCATCAGCAATACGCTTGATCACAATGAACAGATATTTGGCTCCACCATTGCATACGAGCCTTATCAATTTCAGCCTGCTATTTACTACTGGTCGCCCTATTACAGCCGCACCAGCGACGGACTCCGATTTACCCAGCTCGGAAATTCAACCTATAACTATTTCGGCTGGGAGTGGTACACCCTTCCGAAAGCAAAACGGGAGCCAGTCTTATCTCCCCCCTACTTCGACGAAGGCGGCGGCGAAATCTGGATGGTCACCTGGAGCGCTCCATTTTTTGACAACGCCGGGAAGGTCAAAGGAGTGGCAACGGCTGATATTGCCTTCTCCCAAACGCAGGAAATTGTAAGCAGCATATCAGTTGGCAAAAATGGCTATGCCTTTCTGTTGGACTCTCAAGGCGTAATACTGGGCATCGGAAAGAACGGGGGCGAATACCAGGTGATGGTTGATTCCATGTTAAGCGCCGCAGAGTCTTCACAAACGGAAGGCTGGGCTGGCCTGGTTTCAACCATGATGGCAGGCAATACAGGCTTTGCCGATGTAGTTGATGCACGCGGCCAACCCATGTTCGTCGCCTACACGCCGGTTGGGCTGGATACTGGCTGGTCGCTGGCGCTTGCCTTCCCTCAGGCCGAACTTTTTCAGAAGGCCTCGCAACTACAAAACACGCTCATTCTTTACGCGATCTTTGTTGTAATAATTTTTAGCGCCATTTTGTATATATTTACCTTATCCATCACTGAACCGCTCCATCGCTTAACTTTGTATACCAGCCGCTTCTCGCCGGAACAATTACGCCTGACCAAGGGTCAAGCTGCAGAACCAATCCACATACAAACCCGCGACGAACTGGAAGACCTGACCACCGCCTTCAATCAGATGACGACCGACTTATATCAGGCCTTTGAAACACTGGAAGAGCGCGTAAACGAACGCACCGATGCGCTTAATAAACGCGCCGCCCAGTTAAGAACGGTTGCAGATGTTGGAAAGGTGGTTGTATCTTTCCGCGACCTCTCAGAACTCCTGCAACGAACTGCCTACCTCATCCACGAAAACTTTGGCTACTACCATGCCGGCATATTTTTACTCGACGAACACAAGGAATATGCCGTATTAACCGCCACCAACAGCCCAGGCGGACAACGTATGCTGGAAAGGAAACACCAACTTAAGATTGGAGAGACAAGCATTGTGGGCTACACGATTGAAAATACAAAAGCCCGCATCGCACTGGACGTTGGGCAGGATGCTGTTTTCTTTGACAACCCAGACCTCCCTCAAACACGATCTGAAATTGCGCTTCCACTGGTTATTGGCGGGCAAATCCTCGGGGCTTTGGATGTGCAAAGCACGGAGCCTCAGGCCTTCAGTGAAGAGGATATTTCCACACTTCAAATCCTTGCAGACCAGATTGCAGTGGCCATTCAAAACGCTAAACTGTTCGAGGAAATTGAAAAAGCGCTGGAGGCCGCCCGCATCGTTTACGGGGAAGTGAGCCGTGAAGCGTGGAGCAAAATTCTCCACAACCAGCCCCGCATTGGTTACATTGCCACACAACCTGCCACCATCGAAACCCATGGCGAAGCGGTTGAACCAAGCCTCGCTAAAGCGTTCGAGACGGGAGACCTGATCCTCGGCGCAGACGGGCTTACCATCAGCGTACCCATAAAAATCCGCGGGCAGGCAATCGGCGCAATCCGCTTGAAAAAATCCGAAATTGCCGAGGCCTGGACGCAGGATGAAACCAACCTCGCCATTGCCCTATCCGACCAGTTGAGCGGCGCGCTCGAAAGCGCCCGCCTTTACCGCGAGTCTCAACAGCGCGCAGCCCGCGAATCACTCGTTTCTGATATTTCCGCGCGCATTAGCGGCGTCTCCCATTTGGATGCCATTCTTCGTGAAACAGTACAGGAGCTTGGGCAGGCGCTGGGCAACACGTCGGTCACTTTCCAGTTGTTGAACCAGCCTGATGGACAGAAACATGCCGCAGGTCCGCACGGAAGCGCAAATCATCCTGCTGAAAGATAAACGCGATGAATCCCTTTAATCTCCGCGACTACTTATTCAAAGACCGCCCCGGTGAGGAGTATGGACAGCGCGCAGAAGCGCTCATAACGATGACGCTCGGCTTTCTCTCCACAGCGCTGGCTGTGGTTGCGTACCGCAACCCCGTTATTATTATCGTTTCGGCTATCACAAACCTCGTTGCTATTTTTACTTTGATTCAAGCGCTGCGCGGGCGATACAACTATCTGATCCTGTTCCCGTCCGTTACAGCCGTTTCCATCTGCCTGGTGTCCATCATCGAAGGGAGCGGCGTTCACGATCTAATATGGGTGGGCAATGTGGGGTTGTTCCTGCTGGCGAGCGTGTACAGCAGAAAAAACAGCGCGCCTGCGATCTGGCTTGGCGCATTTATGATTCTCCTGTTTCTGGCAACGGGCGTGGCGGAAATTACCGGAATTATTCCGAATCTTTTTGCGACAGACATGAAATATGTGCTGCTCAACACTTTTTTCTTTATCACTATCATGAGCGCAATGGCGGCTGTATTCCAGAGACATCGCAACTTGTTGAAAATCGCTGTGGAAAACAGGAACGAACAAAACAGAACCAATCAGAGCCTTGAGGAAACCAATCGGACACTCGAAGAGCAGGTGCGCGCCCGCATCCTTGATTTGAACAAGGCAAACAATCAACTGCAAATCAAAACGATGCGCTTGCAGGCAGCATCCGAAATTTCACAGGAGATCATGGCAAACATCCATGAAACGCCCGCTGAATTATTGACGCGCGCCGCCCAAAGCATCAGCGAGAAACTTGGTTTTTATCATGTCGGCATATTTCTTTTGGATGAAAACCGCGAGTACGCAGCCCTGCGCGCAGCCAACAGCAAAGGCGGGCAGCAAATGCTGGCGCGTCGTCACCAATTAAGGGTTGGAGGCACAGGTATTGTAGGGTATGTTGCTCAAAGCGGCCGACCGCGCATCGCGCTCGACACCGGTGCAGATGCGGTTTTCTTCAACAACCCCGATCTTCCCGACACCCGGTCGGAAATTGCGCTGCCCTTGAAATACGGAACATCCATCATTGGCGTATTGGATGTGCAAAGCGCCAAATCATCCGCCTTCAACACGGAGGACGCCAACACACTCAGCACTCTTGCAAACCAGATCGCCATCGTAATAAAAAACCTGCGCGCATTCGAAAGCGATAGTATATCGGCCCAATTTAAAATTGTGAGCAGGCACGCTGGATTGCAGCCAAACCGTGAACGGGCGGCTGGATATACATTCACCCCGGATGGAACCATTTCAAATATGCAGCCCGAAAATAACCCAACCTTTGAAAAAGCCGTCGCCTCCGGCGAGACGGTTGTCCTGCATCCCGTTCCGAAGGGCAGTTCTCCCACCCTGGCAGTTCCTGTCAAGCTCCGCGACCAGGTGATCGGCGTGATCCATATCGAAGCGGCTGATTCCAATAGAAAATGGACGGAAGATGAAGTGGCAATGGTTCAGGCAATTTCAGAACGCGCCGCCCTGGCGCTGGAAAATGCCCGCCTGCTGGAAAATGCAACCCAGCGCGCCGAGCAGGAGGAGACCATTGCCCACATTACAACCCAAATTGGCTCCTCCACCGACTTTAACCGTATCCTGCAAACCACCATTCAAGAGCTTGGCCTTGCGCTTGGGACATCCCGGTCTTTCATCCAACTGGCAACCCCTGCCGAAAACAACGAAACACCAATCGAGTAGCGTTATTGGTTGATTTATCAAAAGGTTAAGATGAGTCTGAATAAATTTGAAGGGCAAAACAATTTCCAGAATAACGGCGCCGGGCGTGCCTCACTGCAAACACGCCTGGTATTGTTTACGCTGTTCATTTCCCTTGCGCCATTGATCGCCCTTTCGGTGCGCGATATTCTCCAAACACAGCAGGCGCTCACGAACAGCGCCGAAAAATCCCTGCGCTCCAGCGCAGAACAAACTGCAAACAGCCTGGATACGTTCATCCAGACGACACTGGACTCAATCAGCATCGAATCGCAGATATCCGATTTTGCAGAATACCTGTCCCTGCCGCCGGAGCAACGCCCTGGCAGCATAGAACAAATACGCGCGGAAGACTTGCTGACCAAGTTGAGCACCAAAGACTCAGTCAATATTATTTCCTACGCGCTTGTGGATGTGGAAGGGAACATCCTGCTGAATTCAGTGAAACAAAATTTCCCGAAAAACGAGGCGGACGAAGCGTATTTTCCGCAGGTGCGGTTTAGCGACAAGCCAATCCTCACCGAAGTCATTTACGATGAAAACAACACGACCACGATCACCTTTGCCAACAGGGTGCTGGAAACAGACGGCGGCTTTGTTGGAATTCTAAGGGTTAAATATGATTCAAATGTCCTGCAATCCATTGTTGTCAGCAGTTCTGAAATATCCGCCAACGCGCTGGTTTTGCTTTTGGATCAAATGTACATTCGCCTGGCAGACAGCCAAAATCCGGGCCTCATCCAAACATCCATTGCGCCGCTCAGCCCGGTCGACTATCTGCTGGCCGTTGAAATCAAACGATTTCAAAATATTCCAAGTGAAGAGCAAACCACCCATTTTATCGAATTTGAAAACGCGCTGGATAACGCCGCAGCGCAGCCCTTCTTTAGGGTTGACATAACCCCAAACATACCGGGAGACGACACCGTTGCCGTGGCAACAATGAATACCCGTCCATGGGTTATTGCCTACAGCCAGCCAACCTCCGTCTTTCTTGAGGATGTTCAGGCACAAACACAAACAAACGCAGTTCTGGTGATCGTCGCTTCGATTATTGTAGCGATCATTGCCACAGTCGTAGCCAGGGCGCTTACAAACCCAATCCTCGCCCTGACAACAGCTGCAAATGCAATCTCTCAGGGCGACCTGGGCGCGCGCGCAAACATCAATTCTTCCGATGAAATCGGATTATTGTCGGCGGCATTTAATTCCATGGCAGACCAACTCCAGTCGATTCTGGTTGGGTTAGAGCAGCGCATTTACGAGCGCACGGAAGAATTGGAAAAGAACAAACTGGAGCTTGAAACCATTGCCGATGTGGCGCGTGAAATTGCCGTAATTCGAAATATGGACACCCTGCTTAATGTAGCCGCCAACCTCATTCGGGAAAGATTAAACTACTACCATGTTGGCATCTTCCTTGTGGATGAGCGCGGCGAGTATGCAATCCTGCGCGGCGCAAGCAGTATTGCCGCAGACCAAATGCTCGCAAGGAACTACAAATTAAGAATAGGTAAAACGGGGCTGGTGGGCAATGTGACGAATACCGGGCAGGCATATATCGCCCTGGATGTTGGATTGGATGCGGTTCATTTTGAAAACCCGTACCTGCCGGATACCCGTTCGGAAATCGCCCTCCCCCTTCGCAGCCGCAGCATCACCATCGGCGCACTGGATATTCAGGCAAATGTTCCCAATGCCTTTAATGAGCAGGATATCCAAACCCTGCAAATCCTTGCAGATCAACTTGCTGCGGCAATTGAAAACGCCCAGTTGGTGCAGCAAGTGGAAGGCACACTTAACGAACTCACCAAGGCCAACCGGGTTCAGACAAAACAGATTTGGCAATCCACAATTGACGAAAGGGGCATCACCAACTATGAATATGACGGTCTTCAAATCAAAGCCACGCCTCCAAACCTCCCGGCAGAGGTATTAGGAAAACTGGAGAGCGGAAGACCCGTCATTATCCAAGAGGTGGACAGCCACAGATCGGGAAACAACAGTAATACACTCCTGATTCCCCTGATGGTGCTCAATCAGGTGATTGGCGTGATTGGCCTTGAGCAGGAAGATCCGTCTCACAACTGGAGCGAGGAGGAAATTGCTGTTGCCCAGGCCGCCGCCAACCGCGCGGCGCTTACCCTGGAAAACGCCCGCCTGCTGGAAGAAAGCCAGCGACGCGCCTCCAAGGAACGAACGATCCTCGAATCCACCGCGCGAATTGGGTCCGCTTTGAATATTGAAAACATCCTCCAGGCCACCGCCGAGGAGTTGGAACGGGTTCTGGGTGATTCCGAAGTTGTGTTGCAATTCAATAGTGAAAACACCTCTTCAGGAAAAGACAAATGATAATGGTTTGATCAAGGAAACAAAATGCTAAAGGCGTTTCGGAGTTTATTACAAGCACCTGTATTTGAAGATAAAGAGCAAAACCGGCTTGGCGGGATGCTCCATGCCATTACGCTAAGCGCATGGTTGATTCCCGTAAGCCTGTTTATTATTCCACTGCTTTTTCCGCAATTTATCTCCAGAAGCATCCCCGCTGCGGCGGCGACTATTCTGGTTAACGTAATTGTAACGATCCTCACACGCAGGGGCAACTTGCGCCCGGCCAGCGTTGTTTTTGTATTTGCATTGACTGTGGTAATCACCTATGTCAGTATTAATTTCACCGGACAGCCCCGCCCATACATTCTATTCTTTGCGTGGATCATCACCCTCGCTGGCCTGCTCCTGGGAAGAAGCGCCGCAACCATTGTGGCTGTCTATTTTGTCTTATTGCAAGCAGTAATTATGGTCATGGTGGAAAACGGCCTCATGACGTCTGTAAATGCCCCCTTTTCGCCCATTGGAAGTGTTTTCGTGTTTGGCGTGGGGTTCCTGCTTGTTTCAAGCACCGTTAACCTCGCAACCAAAAGTATTCAGGAACTATACGAACAAAGCAGAAAAAACGAATTGGGATTCGAGACCAGCAATAAAGAACTTACCAATTTGGCAAACACTCTTGAAAGACGGATTGCCGACCGAACTACAGAACTGGAAAACGCAAATTTACGCATTGAAAAGCGCGCCAGGCAATTCCAAACAATATCACAGATAACACGCACCATACTCTCCACCCAAAATCTTCAGGATCTTCTTCCTCAAATTACGCAAGTTATCAGCCAGCAATTTGATTTTTATCACGTTGGGATTTTTCTGATCGACCCAAACAGGGAATATGCGGCGCTCAGCGCCTCCAACAGTGAAGGCGGGGAGAGAATGCTTGCCCGATCCCACAAACTTCGGATCGGACAAACCGGCATTGTAGGGTATGTGGCAAAAGCCGGGAAAGTACGCATCGCTCTCGATACGGGGGGCGACGCCATCTACTTCAACAACCCCGATCTCCCGGAAACGCGTTCGGAAATGGCGCTTCCGCTTTTTCAAGCAAGTGGAGAAATCATAGGCGTATTGGACATCCAAAGCGCTGTCCCAAACGCTTTTTATCAGGAAGATATTGAAGTCCTGACAACTTTGGCCGACCAGGTGTCTGTTGCAATTGCAAACGCCCGCCTTTACGAAGAGACACAAAAAGCGCTGATCGAAGCTGAACTGGTATATCGCCATGAACTAAAAACAGGGTGGGAAAAATTTTCCCGTTCACAAAAACTTGCCGGCATTCGCAGGCGCAGCATGAAATCAAGCTTTCTGGCAGAGCCGCTGGATGTGCCGGGCGCAAAGGAAGTAATTCGATTTGGAAATATTTACCAGGAACAAGTGAAAGGCAGCAAAATATCCCAGCTTACAATGCCGGTAAAACTTCGCGGAGAAGTGGTTGGAGTGCTAAACCTCAAGGCAGACAACAACCGCAAGTGGAGCGCGGATGAAATGGACATTATCACCGCAATTATCGAACGCGCGGCTCTGTCCATTGAAAATGCGCGCCTGCTAAACGAAAGCCGAAAGATCGCCGAGAAGGAACGCGCAATCAGCGAAATTTCCGCCAAGATCGGCCAGGGAACAGAAATCGAGACGATCTTAAGAACCGCTGTCAGGGAGTTGGGAACCCAATTGAGCGGCGCCCAGGTCACAGTCGAGATCGGAGGCGAGGAAAATGAATAGCCGCCGAAGAGACGAAATGATCAAGCCCGAAAATTCCGCCCCCATTGCCAATATCGAATCATATGTGGGCAACGCCTATGCCGCCATTTGGATTCTGCTTGTCGCAGCGGCGCCTGCCATCGTGATCTTCCTGTATTTCGGTTTCGTAACCAACCAATGGCAATTGTTTGTGATCGCGGGCGCGGTTTCTCTGGCTTGCCTTGCCACAATTCCCCCTTATAGATTAATTAAGAACGGAATGCCAAACCGCGCAATGGGTATTATTATTGCGCAACTGATCGGCGTGTTGGTTGTCATATCCCTCCTGGTGGAAGGGCTTGGCGTAATTATTTCGCTGGCCGCGCTCATTACAACGATTGCAATTGCCAGCCTTGCCATGCGCTCAAAATATTCGCTGGCAGGGATATTCATCGGCATTAGCATAAGTCTGATGTTGTATGTTGCCGACCTAAACATTCACTTTGAACGGCTAAGCATCCCGGGGCTTTCGACCTACACACCCATTATCAATGTATTCCTTGCGATCCCGTTCCTGTTTCTTGGCCTGCGTCAATTCAACAATTTCAGCCTGCGGGTGAAGATCGCAACCGGCATTTTGGTAACCGGCGGTCTCGCCGTAATCACACTTTTATACTTTGGGCTGAATGCCGCCAACACCATTGTAGGCCAGCTTACAGGGAAATTTGAAGAAAGCGTCACCGATCAAACAGAAGCGGAAATACAAGCGGTTGTGCAATCAGAGGCCGACGAAGCCGATGAAATCTTTTTAGAGGCGCAAAGCCATTTGATGAGCGTTGCCCAGTATCGAACCCGCATCGAGAAGCAACCCGACTTATTTAACAATGGGACTTATTGGAACTCGAGTGAGAAAATCTTCCAGTTGCCAGGAGGACAATACGGCAACTCCAGCCTGGACCCGGCCTCCATCTTCATCCCAAATACTTACATTGTAGATGAAACCATGCTCGCGGAAATGAACACCACCGCCTACCTGGATTTTGTAGCCCCGGAATACCTTGAAACCCACCCCGAGGTGGCCGCGGTTTATTACATCAGCAAACTAGGGTACACAACCTATTATCCCAATATCAACCTGGCCGAGGAGGTTCCCGCAGATTTCGACCCAACGAGCCAGCCTTTCTTTACCATTGCCAACCCACAAAACAACCCAGATCGCATACCGCGTTGGACAGACCCCTACCAGGACCCCGCCGGAGCAGGGTTAATCGTAACCTTATCCATCCCCATCTACTCAAGGACGGGCACGTTTATGGGCGTGGTCAGCGCCGATATTCAACTTTCAAAAGTTTCACAATCCATCTCCACTATCATGTTGACAGAAAATGGATTCTCGTTTCTCGTGGATAAAAACGGATCCATCCTTGCCATGCCGGAACAGGGATACGCCGCCTTCGGGTTGCAACCTGAAGAAATTCCGATCAACGAAAGCCCGAAACAAACCATCCTGGATACCAAATCAAACGACTTACAGCAAGTGACCCAGCGAATTATGAGCGGCGAAACAGGGCTGTTTATTGCCAAAATCAATGCTGTTGAAAACTATGTCGCCATCGCATCATTGAAAACATCCGGGTACAGGCTTGCTGCATTTGCGCCCGCAAATGAGTTGAATCAAGAGATCGTATCCGCCCGCGAAGATGTGCAAAAAGAAGTTCAGTCCAGTTTGCGATCTGCCACAGCGATTCTTATTGCAATGTTCGTTGCGGCCCTGATCTTTAGTTTATGGATTGGCAGCGTCATTACCAGGCCCATGAAGCGCCTTACAAGAACCGTGGAACAAATTGCAAATGGAGATATTTCAGCCCGCGTCGAAGTTTCATCCCAGGATGAAACAGGCATATTAGCCAGATCATTCAACATCATGGTCGAGAAACTAAACGACACCCTCCTCAGCCTTGAAGAACGCATCTCCGAACGCACAAAAGAAGTTGAAAAGATCAGCGAAAGCAATGCGTACCGCGCCTCTCAATTTGAATCCATCGCGCACATTTCCCGCACCATCAGCTCCACACAAACGCTCGACGCCCTGCTCCCACAGATCACCGAAACCATTTCCGAAAGACTTGGCTTTTATCATGTAGGCATATTTCTTCTGGATGCCCGCAAGGAATATGCCATCCTTGTAGCCGCCAACAGCTCAGGCGGTAAAAGGATGCTTGCCCGCAGCCACCGCCTGCACGTAGGCGAAACAGGCATCGTCGGAAACGTCACCAAAACGGGACAACCCCGCCTCGCCCTCGACGTTGGGCATGATGCGGTTTTCTTCAACAATCCCGACCTCCCGGAAACACGTTCCGAAATTGCGCTTCCCCTGCGCATTGGCTCCAACACCTTCGGCGCCATCGATGTGCAAAGCACAAAATCGAAAGCCTTCACGCAGGAAGATGTAAACATCCTCTCGACCCTGTCAGAACTGGTAGGCATCGCCATCCAGAATGCGCGCTCCTACCAGGAAAGCCGTGAAGCCCTCGCACAAGCCGAGATCGTATCATCACAATTAAGCGAACAACAATGGAGTCGATTTCTGTCCCGCCAAACCATTGGAGGATATCACTTCGATGGCATCGAGGCGAAACAACTCAAGCCATCGTCGCAAGATGGAACCGCCCACGCCCAAAGCCTTACCATCCCATTAACCCTGCGCGGCACACGCATCGGCACACTCAAATTAAATGCAACAGACCCAAACCGAGTCTGGACGGAAGAGGAAATCGCCCTCGCCCACGCAACAGCAGAACGCACCGCCCTCGCCATCGAAAACGCCCGCCTGCTGCAAGACGCCCAAAAACGCGCCGCCAAGGAACGCACCATCGGCGAGATTTCATCAAAGATCGGCAGTTTGGTCAACCTGGAAAACATCGTTCAAACCACCATTCAGGAACTGGGCAGCACACTTCCCGGAACCGAGATCGCAATTCAATTTACACAGCGAAAGCCCAGGCAAAAAGAAAGCCCCGGAGCGCCAGATGCTATCAAAGATATTTGATTACTTTACAGATGAAGACGACAACGACCCGTCATTCGTTCGATTGACGCGGAATATTCTATTCTTCGTCCTCATCGTAAATATCGCCCTTCTGCCCCTGGTGACAGGAATCGTGGGAGAAGGCTCGCGCAACCCACAGGCGTTGACAACGCTGTTCATCACACTCACCCTGGAATTGATCTCGCTTTACTATGTCCTTCGCGGAAGAATTCGCATGGCAAAGCTTGTCATCCCAATCGCATTGCTTTCAGCCGTAACCATCATTGCCCTCGCATCGAATGGGCTGAAGAACACCGCCATGGTGGGGCTTCCAATAATTTTGGTGATCGCCGCCATTCTTTTGGGCAGGCGTTCAAATTACACTATCGTCCCGCTTGCCATCGCGTCAGTGGCCGTTGTGGCCTATTATGATTTGAACCGCAAAATCCAATACATCCCTGCCGGAACAGACGACGCAATCGTCATACCGGTCCTTTTGCTGGGTGGCGCCGGAATTATCCAACTCCTGCTCAATCGTTTGAACGAAAGCGCCCAAAGCGCCCGAAAAAGCGGAGAAATTCAAAAACTGGAGAACGTCGAACTCAGCGACCTGCGCTCATCCCTCGAAGAGCGCGTCAATCAACGCACCCTCGAACTTGACCTTGCCAACCGCAACAACGAAAAACGCGCAAAACAGTTTGAAGCAATTGCCCAGGTCTCCCGCGCCGTATCATCCATCCAGGGGCTGGATGCCATCCTGCCACGCATCACCCAGGTGATCAGCGAACAATTCGGCCATTACCACACCGGAATTTTCATGATCGACGACAAGCGTGAATTTGCAGTATTACGCGCCGCAAACAGCGAAGGGGGGCAGGGAATGCTTGAAAGTGGGCACAAACTCCCCATCGGCCAGACCGGCATCGTAGGATATGTCACAGCCACCGGCCAGCCCCGCATCGCCCTGGACGTTGGAACTGATGCGGTTTACTTTGACAATCCCTTCCTCCCAAACACCCACTCCGAAATCGCCCTGCCCCTCCACATCGCCGGGCAAATCGTCGGCGCGCTGGATGTGCAAAGTGAAGTTTCAAACGCCTTCACAGAAAATGATGTTGAAGTATTATCCACCCTTGCAGACCAGGTCTCCATCGCCATCCAAAATGCCCGCACGCTCGAAGAAGCGCACAAGTCGCTTGCAGAGGCGCAATCTGCATTTGGGCAATTAACCCAGGAAGCCTGGAAAATCCTGCGTCCCGAAACAGTGGCGCTGGGCTTTCAATTAATAGACCAGACCACAAAGCCGCTCGAAAAACCGCTCGAAGACCCCTTTATTCAGGAAGCGCTAACCAAAGGCGAAACCATCGTCACCACCCAAAACAACAAAACCTCGAACCTCACGATCCCAATTCGCCTGCGCAATGAAATCATCGGCGTGATGAACCTGAAACCAACTGGCGGCGCCATCATCACCCAGGACGAAGTGGACATTGCAGAAGCCATATCCGAGCGCCTTTCATTAGCCATTGAAACCGCCACCCTGCTGCGCGCCACCCAACGCCGCGCAGATATTGAAAAAATCACAACCGATATTTCAGCCAAAGTAAGTTCATCCACCCGTTTTGATGTGATCCTGCAAACTGCCGCCCAGGAACTCAGCCGCGCGCTTGGCGGCGAAGTGATCGTGCAGATCGAGCCGGCCTCCATCGAACTAGGTGTGAAAAACTAATCTATTGACAACTTTAAGCTGAGTACCAGGTTATACAGGAGCTTTTTTTAATGAAAACAAACATGACCATCAGGAGCCTATTGTTTATATTCACCGCCAGCATGTTGGCTGCATGTTCCGCGTTTCAACCCGAGGAACAGTCGCTTCCTGCGCTACGCGTGGAATATAGTCCCTGGTGGGGTGATTACACCATCGTCATAGCGAAGGCCAATGGCCTTTTCGAAAAATATGGCGTTGAAGTTGAGGCCGTATACTATGATGTCTACTCCGATTCATTTGCAGATATGGCGGCTGGTCAATTGGACGGCGGCCTGTATGGTCTCGGCGAGGCTATGAAAGTTTCAGCTACCACGGAATTAAAAATGGTTGGTATTTACGATAATGGCGGTTTCAACACAATTATTGCAAAACCCGATATTACGAGCCTGGCGGACCTGCGCGGCAAGCGAATCGGTGTATTGTTAGGAACAGTCTATGAATTATTTGTCGTTCAGGCGCTTGCCAGTGCGGGCATCCAGCGCTCTGACGTTCAATTAGTAAACGTAGCCCCTGAGGATACAATCAGTCAATTTCCAAACAATCTTGATGCCGCCTATAGCTGGGAACCCGTCACGTCAGACGCAGTTGCACAAGGCTTCAAAGTTCTTTTTACCAGTGACAAGATCGAAGAATTTGCAATACCCGATGGCATTTTTTTCCGCGCTTCCGTTATACAACAACGGCCGGAGGATATCCGTGCCTTTATCAAAGCCTGGTACGAGGCGGTTGATTTCCGCCTTACAAACCCGGAAAAATCCCGCCAGATCATAGCCGATTATATTGGCGTCTCAGTTGATGAAGTTTTCCCGGATCATCAACTTAAAATCATGACATTCACAGATAACCAGGGATACTTCGAGATAAAAGAAGCTGGCAAACCCAGCATTATTATGAATACAGCTTCAACGATTGCAGACTTTTTCCTCCGCACAGGTATATTATCCAATTCTCCTGATCTAAATTCATTCCTTGACGCTTCCTATTTGAAATAGGTCATTCAATTCTCAGAGTAGTGAAAACCTTATGTCCAATTTGCCAAGACCAGTATTTGCCAGTCAAACATCACTACCAGACGAGTTGCGCCGCAAGCAAAACGCAATCCGCGTTAGCTTTATTTTAACTATCGCTTATTTGTCCGCGTTTACGCTTTACGCGTATCTTGCGCTCGAAACGCGCTCCTGGCAGCTTTATGGATTAAACGGGATCATGGCGGCCTTACTGGCAAGTTCGATAAGCGCCTTTGGGTTGATCCGCCGAGATCGTATTGTTACAGGCGCATTTCTGATGATTGGCACAATCGCAATAGGGTTTCCTCTTGCGATGATTTTAGAGTCAGGCCTCGGTCTGACATTGGGCATGGCAGCTCTTATGGGGATATCACTGATTTCCAGATTAACCCTTAAACAGCCGTATGAGGCCCGTGCGCTGGGAATCAGTGTTGTATCAGCGATCACTACTATTCTTCTCGATTATTCCCTTGCCATCGAGAGACCCTCCTTTCCGCTGATTTTGACCTATGTTCCCATCATTGCTACCATCACAATTGGTATATATGTTTTATTCATTGCACGGGAACTTCCAAATTACAACCTGCGTACCAAGCTCATCCTTGCCTTCATTCTGGTTACCCTTGTGCCTCTCATTGTCCTGGGATATTTCTCAACCACCAGAACACGCGATATTCTTTACCAAAACTCCACGACAGACCTCGAAGAGTCCGCCCATCTTCTTACACTCCAGGTGGATACGTTTGTCAACAATGAATTACGCAACTTATACATTGAGTCGCAGGATCACAATTTTGTCCAATATCTATCGCTCACTCCCGCCCTGCGCGCCGGAAGCGGCGCCGAAATCGGCGCGCGCAAAGCGCTCACTGTTTTGTTTCGTAAAGACCCGGTATTTATTCAGTCCTACGCCCTGATCGACACAAATGGTCGAAACATACTAGATACAGCCGGCCAAAATCTCGGGCTTTATGAAAAGGATTACGAGTATTTCAAAAAAACAGTCAGCACAGGCGCACCAATCATACATGGGCCTGTTTTCGACCAGCAAGACGGGCATGCCAGTTTATTCTTCAGCGCGCCGATAAGAAATGATAATGGCGGCTTCATTGGCATATTGCGAGTGGAATACAAGGCCAGCATCATCCAATCTATTGTGAATTCAACTTTCTCATTACAAGAAACTGACCGGTTAATCTTGATCGTTGATCCGGAAACCTACGTCCGTATTGCGGATACAGGTGATATCGATGAATTATACAAATCGTTCAAGGATTTCAGCGCAACCGAAGTTGCCGAATTTCAGGCGCAAGGTCGAATGTTACCCGGCGCTCCGGCAGATGTGATTGATTTAACCGATCAATTTGTCGAAAGTGTAGATAACCTAAGGACAACCCCTATCTTCAACGCCAACTCTGTTTACCTGGAAGGAATCGGCGTTGGCACAGGCGCTTTTCCGAAATCCGTGCCCTGGATAGTTATTGTAAGCAAATCACAAAAAGGACTATTGGAGTCCATCAATACGCAAACACGCACGACAGTATTGATCTCCATGATATTGATAGCGCTTGCCACGCTGATAGCGTATTGGATTTCCTGGTTGTTGACCTCTCCAGTTAACAAACTCGCCGCTGTGGCGGATAAAATCGCGAACGGCGATCTAAGCGCCCGCGCGCACATCACAACAGAAGATGAAGTTGGACAACTTGCAATCTCCTTCAATCGCATGACGGATGAACTTAATCTCATCATGAACGACCTGGGAATCCGTGTTGCAGAGCGAACGTACGAACTCGAAATTTCCCGCACACAAAGCGAGCGCCGCGCAAGTGAACTCCAGATCATCAGTGAAATATCAAAGGTGATTACCGGTGAACAAAAATTAAGCGCCCTGCTCCCGTTGATCACCCATCTTGTCAGCGATCGATTTGGCTTCTATCACACAGGCGTATTCCTCATTGACGAATCAGGCAAATACGTTGTGCTGCAAGCCGCCAGCAGCGAAGGCGGAAAAACCATGCTCGCCCACGGTCATAAGCTGGAAGCTGGCGAGAACGGAATTATCGGCCAGGTTGCAAAATTCGGCGTCCCCCGCATCCTGCTGAACATTGGGCCGGATACGGTTTTCTTCAACAACCCCCACCTCCCGGACACACGCTCTGAAATGGCGCTGCCATTGACTGCCCGCGGCAAAATCCTCGGCATACTGGATCTGCAAAGCGCCAAACCCGGCGCATTCACAGACTCAGACTTGAACACCATGAGCATCCTTGCGGACCAAATCGCAATCGCCATTGAAAACGCCCGTCTCTTCCAGCAAACACAGCAGGCATTAACCGAAGCGGAAAGCCTGTATCGGCAAAATATCCAGGAAAGCTGGGAAGAGTTCAGCAACAACGAAGAGGCCATTGGATATCATCAAACATTAACAAGCGGCGAAAAACTGGCAAAGCCCATTGATACGGCTGAAATCCGCCAGGTGATGAATCGCGGCAGCTCCATGGTATACAATGCCAGCGAAACCAACCAGGAGGCGTCGATTGTTATTCCGATCAAACTGCGCGGACAGGTAATCGGCGCATTAAAAATCAACGCTCCTGAACAGGATCGAACCTGGACAAAGGACGAGGTCAACCTTGCAGAGACGATTTCAGAGCGTCTATCCCTGTCCATTGAAAACGCCCGCCTGATCCAGGAATCTCAACGCCACGCATTCAAAGAGCAAACGATCAGCGAAGTTACAGGAAAAATCAGCGCATCCATTAATCTAAAAAACGTCCTGCAAACCGCAGTGGAAGAATTGGGGCGCGCCATGCCGGGCTCTGAAGTGATCATTGAATTTGAACAAAAGAACGGCAAAGTAATTTAACGATTAAGGAATTTATCATGGCATTTGATTCTGACCTTCAAAACTCATCGACGTCGCGGGGCGTCTGGCAAGAAAGAATTCTTGCCAATATTAGCGTTCCCTGGAAACTGAATTTGCTAATCCTGGTGATGATCATCGGAATCATAGCGGTTTTCTCCACCGCGCTGCAAGGCATTAACGCCATCCAAAATCAACAACGGTACAACTTCACTTCCATCAGCGCATCCATCACCGCGCTGAATGACGCCGACATTGCCCTGGGAGAAATACAAACCGAGCTGATCTTGCTAGAGAATTCGGCTCTCTCGCCGAAAGAAATAGACAGCCACCTGGAAAAAATCACAAATGCCGAGAACATAGCGGCGTCTACATTGCAGGAATATGAAACGGACTGGCTCCCTCTTCTGGAATTAACTCTCAACGCGGGAATTCCTCAAAATAGAAAAGAAGAAATCCAAAAAACTCTGGATGCTCTTCAAAATGACGAGATTTTACTTTTAGCTCAAATTAATAATAATTACCAGGCATACACTGCGGAATCAGCCATCTATTACCAAAACATAAAAAAAGGGGAGTATGACGACCAGGCTGAAGACCGGATTACCAATCTCCTTACCTTAACGCACCCTTCCATAAGGCAATTGATTTCGATACACAGTGAAAGACAACTCCTGGCCAATGAAATCTCCCAATCCATATATCTGGACCTCGGCATCCGAATGATTTTCGCATTAACGCTGGCGGCTGGATTCGGTTTGATATTTGCAAACTCTGTTGCCCATTCGATTAGTTCGCGCTTAAATACCCTTGGCAACAGCGCCCTGGCATTGCAGGACGACCTTCTTGACCGCCGCTCCAATATTTCCATGATAGGAAATGACGAGATCGCCCTCGTGTCCAGATCGTTCGATGAAATGTCCGGACGCCTGAGGGAAATGTTTGCAGACCTTGAAAATAAAGTAAAGGAACGCACCCTAAAACTCGCCGCCGCAACCGCAGAGAGCGACAAGCGCGCCCAGCAGTTCGAAGCGATCACCATCGTAGCGCGCGCCATCAGCGCCACCCAGAATTTAATGGAACTGCTTCCTCAAATATCCAGCGCCATCAGCGAACAGTTTGGCTTTTACCATGTAGGCATCTTCCTGAACGATCCCGCCAATCAAACTGCCATGCTTCTCGCGGCGAATAGCGAAGGCGGAAAGAAAATGCTCCAGCGTAATCACCAACTCAGGATCGGCGAACAGGGTATCGTCGGGTACGTCACCCAAACCGGAAAATCACGCATCGCGCTGGACGTGGGAGAGGATGCCAATTACTTCGACAACCCGGAACTACCTTCAACCCATTCTGAGATGGCGCTGCCCCTTAAAACAGGCAGCCGGGTAATCGGCGCGTTGGATATTCAAAGCACAGAGATTGGCGCTTTTACAGACGATGATTTTGAAGCCCTTTCGGCTTTAGCAGAACAGGTCAGCCTTGCCATTCAAAACGCCCGCCTGTTTGACCAAATAAAAAAAACACTTTCAGAATCCGAATCGATTCAACGTCAATACATCCGCGAATCCTGGGGACGCCTGTCGAAGGAGGAAAAGCTAAGTGGGTTCCGGTATTCCGGTGCGGGCGTCATCCCGTTGGATGATGAAACGAAAATCGCCGCAAGGGAAGAGACGAACGAAAAACGCAGGGTTAGCGTACCCATCATCCTGCGCGGTGAAACCATCGGCACGCTCTCGGTGCAGGTCCAAAAAAGCGAACGCGTCAGCGCAGACCAGATCGACTTGATCAAGGCTGTAGCAGAAAGCGTTGCTCTCTCCGCAGAAAACGCACGCCTCTTCGAGGAAACCTCCACCCGCGCAGAACGGGAACGTCTCGTTTCCGAAATCACAACAAAAATACGCACGACCAACGACCCGCAGGAAATGATCCACACTGCCGTTGATGAACTAAAGCGCGCACTGGGCGTCACCCGCATCGAAATCGTCCCACAAAAAATGACGCCCCCGGATAATTAGCCGCAATGAGGTAGCCCCATGCTAAAAACCATAGCCGTATCAAACGAAAAAGGCGGGGTGGCGAAAACCACCACAACCCTCTCCCTGGGCGCAGCCCTTATGGAATTGGGAAATCGCATCCTGCTAATCGACCTGGACGCCCAGGCCAACCTTACCCTTGCGCTTGGCTTCGAACCAGGAGAAAACGAACACACCTCCAGCAATCTCATGTTGGATAACATCCCCCTGCTCGATGTTTGTAAAAAAACCGAGGTAAAAAACCTCGACCTCATTCCCTCAAGTTCGCGCATCGAAATATCGGAGCAATTCCTGCCTGTGCGCACGGGCTACACCACCATTCTCCAGCGCGCCATCCGCGCCACGCCCAACCTTCCTTATGATTACATCATTTTAGACTGCCCCCCCGCGCTTGGGGCAATCACAAAAAACGCGCTCGCCGCCTCAGACCTGCTGCTCATCCCAACCCAGGCAGAATACTTCTCGGCCTACGCGCTTCGCAACATGATGGCGCTCATCCGCAACATACGCGAGCAGGATAACCCCAACCTTGCCTATCGCATCCTCGTCACCATGCTGGACAGGAGAAACCGCACCCATCGCAACATCCACGAGCAGCTTCGCTCCACCTTTGGCGAAGGCGTCTTTAACACCGTCATCGAAATGGACACAAAATTACGTGAAAGCCCCATCGCAGGGCTGCCCATCACCCAGTACAAATCCGGCGCGCGCGGCTCCACCCAATACCGCGTGCTCGCTCAGGAGCTAATGGAATATGTCAAAGAAACCGAAAATAGACAAGCGGCTTAACAAACTCTTCAAGGATATTCAACCCGAAGAGAGTGTCACCAGATCGGGTGGCAGGCCCAGGGCGGAGGAAGAGGCGGCGCCTCCCTCCCCGCCGAAGGCTGTTCAAAAAAATCCCGTATCAGCCGCCTCCCCGATTCCAACCCGCAGAAGACAAACAGCCGGGCTATATTCGCCGGAAACAATGAGCAGGGCCGAAGCTATCTCTGCAGATTCATCCGCCTATTCCGTGAATATTCAAACAGGCGAACAGGATTGGGTAACCATGCGGCTGTTTGATGAGCAACAGCCGCGCCAGTGGTCGAGCGACGAGCAATTGCTCATCAAACAAGTGACCGATCAATTATCCCTGGCAATGGAAAACGCGCGCCTGTTCCAGGAAACGCAAAAACGTGCGCAGGAACTGGCCGCGGTTAACGAAGTGGTTTCATCCGTTGCGGGCGCGCTGGATCTTAAGCATACCCTGCAAAAAATTGCGGATAATCTGCTAAAGATACTTTCCGCCGGGCGCGTTGGCATCACGTTGATGAACCCCGAAAAGACCGCCTTGATCCTGACCGCAGATGCGGTATCCATTTTTGGAACTTCAACAAATATTGGGCTGCCCATTCCAATAGATGGCAACCCCGCCACCGAACAAGTAATTCGCACACGCAAACCCGTCTTCGTTCAGGATGCGCCCAACAACCCATTGGCAGGCCCCATCCGACAAACCCTGCTCGAACGCGGAACAAAAAACCTGCTCATCCTGCCCCTGCTGGCGGAAGATGAAGTGATCGGCACCATTGGCGTGGATTTTTACGACCTGGACCGCATGATCAGCGAGGATGAACTGCGTATTCTCGAAAACATCGTTTATCAAACCGCCACCGCCATTCAAAAAAACCAACTCTTTGAACGCATCGAGCAATCTGAATCAGATTTACGCGCCTTGTTCAACTCGATGGAAGATGTTGTGCTGGTTATGAGCGCAGACGGGCGTTACGAACGCATTGCGCCCACCAACCCTGCGCGCTTGATTCGCCCGCCGGAAGAACTGCTCGGAAAATTCGTGCATGAAGTGCTGCCCAGGGAAACCGCAGAGCGTTTTGTGGCCGCCATTCAGCAGACCTTGAACAGCCCTGAAAAAGTTCAACTGGAATATGAATTACCTGTCGGGAATGAATCGTTCTGGTTTCTTGCCAACCTTACAAAACTCGATGAAAACAAGGTCTTCTGGGTGGCGCGAGATATCACCGAGCGTAAAAAAGCGGAAGAAGCCATCCGCCGCAGGAACGAATATCTGGCTGTTTCCGCCGAGATCGGCAAACTGGTCACATCCACACTGGATTTGAATTCGATCTTTGCCCGCACCGTGAACCTGATCAATGAACGGTTTAATTTTTACTACGCCGCGATCTACATCGTGGAAGAAACCGGGTTCAACGCCGCCCTGCGCGAAGCAACAGGCGCGGCTGGCGTGGAAATGAAAAAGCAAAATCATTCCCATCCGATTAATCTCAAATCCACGGTGGGCAAGGTGGCATCGGAAGGGCAGGCGCTGGTCGTCAACGATATCAGAGCCAGCCCGCTGCACGTTGTCAATCCCCTGCTGCCGAACACCAAAGCGGAAGCGGCCATCCCCCTTCGGATTGGCAACCGCATCATCGGTGTGATCGATATTCAAGCGGAGAATACAGGCGCGTTCACCGAGGATGAGGTGGCAGTACTACAAACGCTTGCAGACCAGGTTGCGGTGGCAATTGACAATGCCCGTTCCTTCGAGCTTTCGCAACAGGCTGTTATGGAAATGCGCGAGATCGACCGCCTGAAAAGCCAGTTCCTTGCCAACATGAGCCACGAACTCCGCACGCCTCTCAATTCGATCATCGGCTTTTCACGCGTCATCTTAAAAGGGATCGACGGACCGGTGACAGAATTGCAACAGCAAGACCTGACCGCCATTTACAACTCCGGCCAGCATTTGCTTGGCCTCATCAACGATATCCTCGATCTGGCAAAGATCGAAGCGGGCAAAATGGAGCTGGCCTTCGACGAAGTTAACATTTCGGATGTGGCTAACAGCGTGCTTTCCACCATGAGCGGTTTGGTAAAAGACCGTCCGATTCAAATAAAGCGGGTGATTGAACCGAACCTGCCAACGGTCCGGGCAGATGCGATCCGCGTCCGACAGGTGATGATCAACCTGCTGTCTAATGCCGCCAAATTCACGGAGGAAGGCGATATCGTCGTGGAAGTTGGACTGAAACCTGGCGCCCAGGGCCGCAACGAAATCAAGATAAGCGTGATCGATACAGGGCCGGGCATTTCCGAACAAGATCAGGAAAAGCTGTTCCAACCCTTCTCGCAAGTGGACGACTCTCCCACCCGCAAAACAGGCGGCACGGGTTTGGGCCTGTCCATCTGCCAGCAACTGATCAACATGCACGGCGGGCGCATTTGGGTTGAAAGCGCTGTGGGGAAAGGCAGCGTATTCTCCTTTACCCTGCCGCTCTTCCGCAAAGAAAGGGAAAACGATACTCAGCCGAACGGAAATAAAATCATCCTTGCCATAGACGATGACCCGCAAGTGATCGGGTTATATGAGCGCTACCTGCATCCGCAGGGATACCAGGTTGTGCCATTGACCGACCCATCGCGCGCGGTGGAACGGGTGAGGCAATTGAAACCGTTTGCAATTACACTGGATATTATGATGCCGGGCATAGATGGCTGGCAGGTTTTGGACGCCCTGAAAGGCGACCCGGTGACCCGCCACATTCCCGTCATTGTTTGCAGTATCATCGAAGACTTGGAAAAAGGCTTCAACCTCGGAGCCTCGGAATATCTTGTCAAGCCCATTCTTGAGGATGATCTGGTCAACGCGCTCGACCGCTTGAATGCAGACGGTTCCATTCGGGATGTGCTGGTTATCGACGATAACCCGGATGACCTGCGCTTGATCGCAAAGATATTGAACGATGACGGCAGGTACAAAGCCATCCTGGCCGAAGGCGGAAACAGCGGGTGGAATATAATTTCCACCGGAAGCCCGCCGCACGCCATCATCCTGGATTTGTTCATGCCGGATATGAACGGCTTTCAAATTCTCGAGAAATTACAGGCCGATAAAAAACTGCGCGATATTCCAACCATTGTCATCAGCGGCATGGAGTTGTCGTTGGAACAAAAGAATCAGCTAAATGAATTTGGCCGGCAGGTGCTGGCCAAGGGAGAGTTCAGCGAAAAGGAATTGCTGACATCCATTCAACGTTCACTGGAACGCATCCAGGCGAGTAACAAGTAAACAGGAGATCCAACTAAAGTGTCATTTATCATCAAGTGCCTGGACTGTGGGCACAATGCGCCCTACTATCCAACATCCTCCACCTGCCCCAAATGCGGCAGTCAATGGAGGGAAGCAGAGTACGATTATGAGCGGATAGGAAAAACCATGCTCGCGCTGCTTTCTACAAGGCCGGCAGGCCTTTGGCGGTATCGGGAATTACTGCCTGTTCGAAATCCTAATGTCAGCCTTTCGCTCGGCGAAGGAAGCACTCCGTTGATCCGGGCTGGGAATTTGGGGATGATGCTGGGCTGTCCCAACATTTTCATAAAAGACGAAAGGCAGGGGCCAACTTCCTCTTTTAAGGACAGGCAGGCCGCAGTAACCATTGCCGCCCTCAAGGAAGCGGGCATCACTGAAATGGTCGCCGCGTCCACTGGGAACGTGGCAATATCCTATTCCGCATACGCCTCCCGCGCAGGGATGAAGCTATGGGCGTTCGTAACCAGCCTGGTTCCAGCAGTAAAAATGCGCGAGATCGCGCTTTACGGAAGCCAGGTAATCAAGATCACCGGTTCGTACGACCAGTGCAAGCAGGTGGCTTCCGAGTTTGCGCGCCAACGCCGTTTGTATCAGGATATGGGCGCGCGCACCATCACATCCATCGAAGCGATGAAAACCATCGCCTTTGAAATTGCGGAACAATTGACAGCCGTGCAGGGGCCCGGTGAAAACAGCCCCTGGCGCACGCCAGATTGGTACGTGCAGGCGATCAGCGGCGGCATGGGGCCGCTGGGCGTTTACAAAGGCTTCCGCGAAATGAAGCAGATGGGATGGATTGACCGTATTCCAGCCTTTGCCCCCATCCAGGCGGAGGGCTGCGCACCCATGGTCAATAGCTGGAAAAAAGGTCTGGAAAAAGTCGAACCGGTAAAATCGCCAAAAACACGCATCGAAACCCTTGCCACCGGCGACCCCGGGCGCTCCTATGAATTTCTGCGTGAACACGTCAACAATACGAACGGGGCATTCGAAAGCGTGAGTGATGAGGATGCCTTCCGCGCCATGCACGTTCTTGCCAAGATGGAGGGCATCTCCGCCGAACCCGCCGCCGCCGCCGCATTTGCAGGCTTGTTCAAATTGATCCGCGCCGGGGTCATCAAACCCAGCGATACGGTTGTAGTCAATTGCACCGGGCACACCATGCCGGCCGAGCCGAGCATCCTTGGAGATAACTGGTCGCGTGATGTTAAATTCCCAACCTTCGAAGAGACTCCCCAGGAAGGCCTGCTCTCCGCGCTCACGCAGGTTGCCCCGGAGCGCTTCCCCAAAATCGTAATCGTGGAAGATACCACCGAAGCGCGGCGACTGATTCGCCGCATCCTGCAATCGCAGGGCAATTTTACGATCATGGAAGCAGTGAACGGGCGCGAAGGACTCGAACTCATCCAGAAAGAACTGCCCGACCTCATCATCCTGGATTTGATGATGCCTGAAATGGACGGCTTTACCGTGATCGAATCGCTGCGAGCCAACCCCGAAACTGCAACCATTCCCGTTATTGTCGCAACGGCAAAAGAGTTGACCCCCGACGAAAAAAGCAGGCTGGGCGGCCAGATACAATCCCTGATGCAAAAGGGTGATTTCCTCAACGACGAATTTCTGGAAGAAGTAAAATCGTTAATAAAATAAAGGCTGGCACCTTTGCCAAAAAAACAAACAGCCGGGATTGCAGCGGCATTTAGCTCAGCGTTCTTCCTCGGGTTGGCGCCTGTTTTTGGAAAACTCGCCATCACCCAGGGATTCACGCCGTTGGCAGTGGTGGCGCTGCGTACGGGCTTTGCCGCTGGAATACTCTTCCTGGTTGTTTTGCTTTTCTACCGCCAGTACTTTTATATCTTTCCGGTGGGGTTGGTTGGCTGTATTCTAGCCGGCGCAATCAATGGGTTGGGCTCCCTGCTTTATTACCTCGCGCTCGAACGGCTGGACGCAAGTTTGGGCCAATTGCTCTACTCGTTGTATCCATTCTTTGTGGCTCTCTGGCTTGTGCTCGATCATCAACCCCAAAGCCGCCTGACGTTTTTTCGCATCATCCTTGCAACGATTGCTGTTCTGTTGCTTACAAGCGTTCCCGGCCGTTCTGTAGACGCCAGCGGGGTATTCATGATGATCGGCGCCGCAGTGCTCTATGCCATGCACCTGCCGATCAACCAGCGCGTTCTTTACGAAGTCCCCGCCCCCACCGTGGCCCTTTATACATTGCTTTCGATGAGCGCAGTGGTCATCCCGGCGTATTTTTTATTTGACCGCGCCTGGCCCGCCACAAGCATTCCGTGGCTGCCCGTGGCTGGGTTAACCTTCGTCACTGTCTTTTCGCGGATCGCTTTGTTCCTGGGGGTGAAGAAGATTGGCGGAATGCAAACCGCATTATTGGGACTCGCCGAACTTTTGATTGCGATCTTCTTTAGCAGCATTTGGCTTGGCGAAAGCCTTTCCCCCCTCCAATGGCTGGGCGCGCTCGGACTCAGCATCAGCCTGATTCTGGTAATGTACGAACATCCCTCCGCCCCGACACATAGCGGGAAAACCGGCTGGCTTTCATGGATCCGCGCGCCAGGACTGCCAAAGGATATTTTTGGCCCGTACGAATAAAAAAGGCCGCATCGCCGCGGCCTTTTTGTTTGCAGTTTTTTATTTATCGCCTTCGTATAAATAGCCCGTTCCACGCACGCTGACCACCTGCTCCGAGAGGGAGGGGAATTGCTCCAGTTTGTGCCGCAAGCGGCTGACCAGCGGGCGCAGGATCTCCGGCGCTTCCTGCTGGGAGGTATCGTAGCCCTGAACCAGTAAAACCAATTCACGGTGCGAAAACACCTTTCCTTTATTCTCCATCAAAATCTTCAGCAGCCGGCCTTCCGCCGGAGTCAGGTGTTCGATTTTGCTCTTGAACTTAATCTGGCGGCGCGAGAGATCAACTGTTGTGCCGTCTTTCAAGTTGAAAACTTCCTGGCCGCCTTCATCTGCCGAAGAAACGCTATTCAGGTGGGACCTGGCCGAGCGGCGGGAGAGGCCTTTCTTCACTGTGGCAATGATCTGCGCAGGGGATGCGGGTTTGAGAAGGTAATCATGAATCCGCAGCCGTAACGCCTGGATGGCGGTTTCAGTGGAGCCGTACGCCGTCAGCAGGATTACCTCGGTTTCCGGCGAAACCTGGTTGACAACCTGCACCACTTCCAGCCCGTCCATGCCGGGCATTTTCAGGTCTACAATCATCAAGTCCACATTATGGGTGCGGACATATTCAACTGCGGCCTGTCCGTTTGGCGCAGAGGCAACGATGTGGCCTTCCAGTTTTAGGATATCGGTGAGGGATTGTCTTGCGACAGGCTCATCATCTACAACCAGAATATTCGATTTCATTGCTTTCCTCCTCCAGGTAAGAATATGCGGAAACAGGCGCCGGGCCCGCGGTCTGGCAGGTATTCCAATACGCCGCCGTGCGCTGTAATTATATTGTAACTCACAGTCAGCCCCAAGCCGGTACCGCCGTCTTTTGTGCTGAAAAATGGTTCGAAAATATTGGCCTGTTTTTCTTTTGGGATGCCGTTGCCGTTATCCTGAAAAATAACCTCAACGCCCTGGCGTGTCGGGCGGGCTGTGATATGCAGTTTGCCGCCTTGCGGCATGGCGTCGGCGGCGTTCAGGATGAGGTTGATAAACACCTGCTGGATCTGGCTGCTGACGGCCATGATAGCCAGTGGCTGTGCGGGGAAGTCGGCCTCCACGGTTACATTGGTTTCATTAAGCTGTTTGGACATCAACGTAACGATGTATTGGAGCGCCTCGGCCAGATTTATCGTTTCAAGGGAGCTTGTGCCGGGGCGGTAGAAATCCAACATGCGGCGGACGGTGAGCATGAGCCGTTCGAGTTCGGTGCGCGCGAGGTCGAAGTATTCCTTGCGCTTTTCTTCGGGCAGGTCTTCGCGGCCGGCAAGGTGCAGGCAATTTTGCACGGCTTGCAATGGGTTGTTGACTTCGTGCGCGATGGATGCGCTCAGGCGGCCTGCGGCTGCCATCTTCTCGGCCTGCAATAATGCCTTTTGGGATTCTTCCACTTTGCGGACGTAGTCCAATTGTTCGGCGTACAAACGCGCATTCTCCAGCGCGGCAATGGACTGGCGCGCCAAAATCTGGAACATTTCGAGGTCTGATTCACGGAAGGGGGGTTCGCCGACTGCGCGGGCGGCGTACAACATCATGCTCAGGTTTGGGCGGAGGATTGGCGTCAGGATAACGGCGCCAAGCCCGAGCGCGGAAAGATGCGTTTTAAGGGTGGAGTCGCCTGGGCCGCTGGCGTTGATAAATAAAGGCGCGGAAGATTCGTCTACGCGGGAAATTAAATCCAAATGCAGTTGGGGGGCGGGGAAACCGCGCGATGCGAGCAGGGTGTATTTTCCTGATTCAATTTCCAGTTGGTAGCAGGCGGCCTGCGAACACTGCATGTGACCGCAGATGGCGTTGACGATGAGGTCGAGCAGGGGTTCACGGCGGGTTTCGGAAAGCAGCGCTTCGGTGACGGAAAACAAGGGGCGCAGGGCGCGGGTGCGGGCGGCGTCGCGTTTGGTTTGGCTGTCTGCGAGGGCAAGTTTGACGGCTTCGATCAATTCGTTGCCCTGGCTGAACGGTTTCAGTAAAAGGCCGTCGACACCCTGCCGCAGGGCGCGGATGGCGGTTTCGACTGTGCCATGCCCGGTCATGATGAGTACGGCGGCGTCGGGCTGGAGGCGTTGGGTGTGTTGGATCACTTCGAAGCCATCCACTTCGGGCATGCGGATATCGACAAGCAGCAGGTTGATCTTGTTTTCTTTCAAGTATTCGATGGCTTTGCGCGGGTCGGTTTCGGTTGCGACTTTGTACCCTGCACGGGTGAGCAGGCGGTTGCACAGCAATGCAATGCCTGGTTCATCGTCCACTACGAAGACAAAAGGATTTTCCATAATATGTTAGATGGGCAGCCAGACTTCGAAGGTGGAGCCGTAATCTGGCTGGCTTGAGATCTCGATGATGCCGCCATGGTCGGTGACGATGCCATAGGTGACGGAGAGGCCCAGGCCTGTGCCGCCGCGATCTCCTTTGGTGGTGAAGAATGGTTCAAAGATACGGCCCTGGTCTTCAGGGGAAATTCCGCTTCCGCTGTCTTTGACGCTCAGGATAACCCAGCCTCGTGATTCGCGTTTTGCAAGGTGGGTGCCCACAGTCAACTCACCGCCGTTCTTCATGGCTTGCAAGGCATTGTGGATCAGGTTCAGTAGGACTTGCTTCATCTGGTTGGTGTCTATGGATATCCAGGGCAGGTTTTCAGCAAGTTGAAGAACGAGGTTTACATTATTGGTTTGGATCAGGTGCCGTGTCAGCGCGATGACATCATGTACCACTTCGTTGATGTCGGCGCTGGTGCGCATCCGTTCGCCCTGGCGGGAGAAATCCAAAAGGCGGCGGACAACGCCGCTGGCGCGCCGCGCCTCTTGCAAGACCATTTCCAGTTCGTTGCGATGGGGAGAGTCTTTGGCGAGTTCATCCAAAACGATTTCGGAGAACCCGGTGACGGTGGTCAGCGGGTTGTTCAATTCGTGCGCGATGCCCGCGGCCATCTCACCGACTGCCGCGAGTTTGGCGGCCTGCAACAGCCTGTTTTCCGCGGACTGCTGGGCTTCCATGCGGGCGTTCAATTCGATTTCGGTGGCGCGCAGTTGACGGACGGTCTCGTGCAATTTTTGGGTTTGGTTGGCGCTGGAGATCACCGAAGCAAGAATGCCCGCCAGTGATTCCATGGCGATCAGGTCGTTGTGCGAGAAGGCGTTCTGGTCCCTGCTTTCCACGTCAATGATGCCGAGGACGGTTTCGCCGTCTTTCACAGCCACACAGACTTCGGAACGCGCCTCCCAGCCTTTGATGGCTTTGTACAAGCCGTCCTGGGCCGTATCGTTGACGAGGATGCTTTCCCCTGTGCGCGCCACCTGGCCTGTGACTCCATCCACTTTGATGAACTCGCCGCCTGCCAGCGCGGTTTTGAGAGTCTCTGCGTGCGTGCCGCCAATGCCTTGAATGGCAAACCTTTGCTCGTCATCCATCAGCAAAATGACGGCGAGTTCGTATTTGAAGTATTGGGCCACCAGTTCGGCGGCAATAGCCGCCACTTCGTTTTTATCGTTCAGGCCAATAACCTCTTGCACCACTTCGTGGATCAACCCCAGGCTGCGCGCGCGGCCTTCCGCTTCTTCACGCAGGCGGGTGTATTCGATGAGTCCCGCCAGATGGCTGGCGATCACCACCATCAAGTGCTCGTCGTACTGGCTGAAGGCTTCGGCATAGGTGTTCTCGATGACAAGTACCCCGATGGGTTGGCCGCGATATTTGAGTGGAACGACCAGTTCGGAACGCGCGCCTTTGTGGACGCCGATAAACCCGTCCCGCGTGGTCTCTGCAATGCGGCGGACACGTCCCTCTTTTAACACCGACTGCATGGAATGCCCTGAAAGCGAGACGCTGATCACATTCAATTTGCCTTCGAACATGCGATAGTCCCGCAGGATGCGCCCATCGCTGGAACGCAGAAAGAGCGCGATCAATTCGGTGTTGAAGGCGCGGGTAAGCAGGCCAAACATGCGCCGCGCGATCTGGTCTAAATTTTGGGCGGAGGAAACTGTCAACACAAAGTCATTCAGCAAACCAAGCCTGCGAAGGTGCGAGGCCATTTCAGAAAAGGTCACCACCACTTCCACCGAGGGCGGCACTCGCGCCGCCAGGTCGCGCAATTGTCCGCGCTCGGCCTGCGAGAATTCCTTTTGACGCCACAACGCCACCACCCCAATGACCCGATGGCCGATGACCAACGGCAGGCAGACCCACGCATTTGTGCCAGACTTCAACACGCCGTAGGGAAGATTATCCCAATTGGGCTGACCGCGCAGGATAAGCACATCGGCAAGGGATCGGTTCACACGACGGAGAACAGGATTCTCATCTATCAACAGGGACACCCCCTTGGCTTTTGGCGCATTCCACTCCGCCTGAATGTCGAATGATTCGCCGCGTCGTATCGCCAGCCACGCTCCCTGGCACTGCACAGACTGTACGAAGGCGCCGAGCACTTTTTCGAGGGCGAGCGGCAGATCGAAAGCCAGACCAGATTGCAGGTCCGGCAGGAACGGTTGATTGGGCGCAGCGCTCCGCCCTGAGAGCAGGGACGCGGTCAACTTCCAAATTCTCTGCGCTGTGGCAGATTGTTCATCCGCGCCGACAATGACGCTTTGGGATGTGCCGTTGACTGGAAACGCGTAAATGCGCGCTGTATTAAGTTTGCTTCCTTCAGGCATGGAGGTGAAACGAGAATAGCCCCCACTGAGCGAGCCGCACAACCATGCATCTATGGCGGGGGCTGTTAGAATGCCCATCAATTCATTTTGAGTAATCTTGTTAAGCTTATATACAGAACGAAGCAGCCACGCGCCGCCCACCCGCTCTGCAAGTACCGCCCATACTGCATCGGAAAGCTGCGCCGCATCTTTGAGTTGAGTTTCTATGCCGTTTTCGGTTTGCATGGCTTTAATGAATTATACCCTCACCCTCCCCTGCCGCTCCGCTGTGAATTGGAATCTCTGGGAATTACCGTTCTATATTGAACGCGGGAACAAATTGCGCTTTTGCCGAATGAAATTCTTAACGCCAAGCCGCAAAGGCGCAAAGGAAAAACCCTTGAATCTTTGCGGCTTGGCAGCTTGGCGTTAAAAAAGAAAACCACAATTCATGACCGCGCCCAGCATAAAGCAGGGAGTTCTACTTCGCCGCTCTCTTCCCGCGCGTCCTTTCCCCGATCTTCGGAACCTTGTCGCCTTTCAACTCAGCGATCTCATCTCCGGTGAGATACCGCCATTGACGCGGCTTGAGACTGCCCAATTTCAATGTGCCAATTCGTAAGCGGATGATTTTCACCACAGGCAATCCCAACAGCCTGCCCACTTCACGGATCTGACGTTTCTTTCCTTCACCCATTACTATACGAATCCATGCACCTTTGCCCGATGAAGAAAGGAAGTTGACTTCGGCGGGCTTGGTCTTATCGCCATCTTCCATCACAACGCCTCTGCGCCAGGCTTCCATTTGTTTTTCATCGGGACGGCGCGCAACCAGAACTCGGTATTCCTTCTCATGCCCAAAACGCGGATGAGTCAACTTGTTGGTCAACTCGCCATCGTTGGTCATCAAGATCAAACCTTCCGAGTCGAAGTCCAAACGGCCAACGGGATACAAATGCCCTTCAACTGGAATCAAGTTCCGCACGGTTTGGCGGTCATCCTGTCCCTCGGCGGCGGAAAGCACATTGCGGGGCTTGTACAGGGCAATGTATGTCAAAGTCTCTGCTTTGGGCAGGGCTTTTCCATCGATCATGACTTTATCAACAGAGAGATCAGCCTTCTGCCCCAACTCAGCGACCTTGCCATTGACACGCACGCGGCCTTCGGTAATGAACACCTCACAGGCGCGGCGGGAACCATACCCTGCCTGGGCAAGTAGTTTTTGTAAACGTTCTTCCATTGAAACACTACCCTTTCAACAACTCTGTATGTTCGGTCTCTACTTCCACCTGAACAGCGAGCGCAGCGAGCGGCGGCAATTCGATAATTGAACTTAAACCGAAATGCTGTAAAAACTCGGGTGTGGTAGAGTATAAAATCGGTCGGCCAGGGCCGTCTGTGCGTCCAGATTCCTGAACGAGCCCCTTGCTCAACAGGCTTTTCATCATGCCATCGCTGTTCACGCCGCGGATCGAATCCACCTGCGGACGGGTGACAGGCTGTTGGTAGGCAATGATCGCCAGCGTCTCCAGCGCGGCGCGGCTGAGATGCGTTGTCGCTTCAAGCCCAAGAAAATGCTCGACGATGGCAGCTAATTCAGGAGCCGTTGTCAGTTGCACACGCCCAGCGCTTCGTTGCAGACGCAGGCCGCGGGTTAAGAGTGAATCGTCAAGTTCTTTAAGTCCACGCTCGATCACCGAAGGAGTCACATCCAACGCTTGCGCCAGTTGAGTCACAGGCACAGGTTCGGCAGAAACGAACAACATCGCCTCGATCTTTGCCGCAAGGCTAAAATCCGCATCTGAAATGTTTTGAGAGTCGCTCATGCTATAATTACTCCGCTTAAAAAAATATTCGCAAATCAAAAAAACTAAAATATGAAAACATCCAAACTTTATTTTTCCATCTTATCGCTCGCACTTGCATCACAGGCCTGTTCCATCTTCGTTGGCGGCCCCGATTATCCCGCCCAGGCCATTCCCTACTCGCCCAATGAAGTGCAAAACATGCGCACGCAGATCGAGCAAGCGTTTCTCGCGGGCGCAGAGTCGGGTATTGTCACATTGCAGATCACCGAAAGCCAGCTCACATCCTACATGACCGAAATATTACAGGCGCAGGCAGACCCGCCCTTCACCGAGCCGCAAGTTCTGCTTCGCAACGGTCAAATGCAAATGTACGGAAAAGTAAAGCAAGGCATGTTCGACGCCAACATTCTCATCACCATGAACGTCGGCATCGACGAAATAACAGGCCAGCCAAAAGTCGAGATCGCCTCGGCAGATTTCGGCCCCCTGCCCGCGCCCGAAGGCATCAACACCGCCATGAACGCCGTCATCGCCGAAGCCTTCACAGGCTCGCTTGGCCCGGTGGCCGTCGGCTTTCGTTTGGAAGCGATCACCATCGCAGACGGCATCATGACCCTCACTGGACGAATCAAATAGCGGCTGGATTATACCCGACATGCCCCGCCTCGGACTCCGCCCGCGCCTGCTCTTTGCACTACTCACATTCGCTACGCTGATTGTTTCCTGCCGCTCCCCGCAGATCGGGGAAAAGATCGTCATCACCATCGTTGCAGACGGCACAGCGCAAGACCTTAGCATCGCCGCTGGCAGCACCGTCTCGCAAGCTTTGCAAACCGCAGGCATTGCCCCAGGCAGCCTGGACAGAACCGAGCCGCCATTTTACACAGTCTTAAGCGAAGGCGATCTTATCACCCTCACCCGCGTGGTGGAAACGTTTGAAACTGAAGAAACCATCGTCCCATTTGAAAGACAGATCATCCGCAACGAAACCCTTGCCGAAGGCGAAACAAGGCTTGTGCAGGCGGGCGTCAACGGGTTGGAGGAAATCACCTACCGTAGAATCCTCGAAGACAATCTGGAAATCAGCAAATCGGAAGTGAAGACTGTGGTGTTAAAAGAAGCGCTGCCAGAGATCGTGATGGTCGGCGCGCAATCTTCGTACACGCCATTGAACATCCCTGGCACAATCGCCTATCTCGCGGGCGGCAATGCGTGGATCATGGAAGGTTCCACCGCGAACCGCCGCATCATCGTCAGCGCTGGCGATCTGGACGGGCGCATTTTTACCCTCTCACCCAACGGCGAATATTTGGTTTTCACCCGCAAATCCAAAAAACCTGCGGATGAGGAAATTAATACCTTGTGGGCGGTCCGCACCAAAAATTTAGATCCAAAGCTGATCTACCTGCAGGCATCCAACGTGGTGCATTTCGCTTCATGGATTCCAGGCACGAACTCTGTGGCCTACTCCACCGTGGAGCCGCGCAGCGCAGTTCCAGGCTGGCAGGCCAATAATGACTTGTACCGAGTCAGCATTACGGGTGGAAGTCCGCGCAAGTTGTTGAGCGCAAACAGCGGCGGCGTGTACGGCTGGTGGGGCATGTCTTTTGCGTATGCGCCCGGCGGCGTACTGGCCTACTCCCGCCCCGATGGCATTGGGTTGGTGGATCAGGATGGCGGCTACCTCAAACCCCTGCTCGAGATCACGCCATTGAACACGCACAGTGATTGGGCATGGATTCCGCCGCTTGCCTGGAGCGCAGATGGCAACAGCCTGTATTTCGTCAGCCATGCGCCAGCCCCGGCGCCAATTACCAGCGAGGAGTCGCCCTATTTTGACCTCTCAGCTGCCTCGTTCAGCAATGAAGCGGCTGTTTCCATCATCGACTCAACGGGCATGTTTGCATATCCATCCGTCTCGCCCATCCAACAAAATGGCAGTGAGAAAAGTTTTCAGGTGGCCTATTTACAGTCCATTTTTATCGAACAAAGCGACACCAGCCGCTATCGTTTAATGGTTATGGACCGCGACGGGTCGAACAAAAAAATGCTTTTCCCGCCCAGTGACTCGAACGGCATCGAGCCACAAGCGCCCACCTGGGCGCCAGCGGATATTGAAGGCCAGGTAAATGATTTCATTGCGGTGATCTATCAGGGCAATCTCTGGCTGGTGGACAGCGGCAGCGGCGAGGCGTACCAGGTTACTGGCGATGGGTTGATTAATAAAATCGATTGGAAATAAAAAAAACGAAAGAGGTTAATGAAATGCGAATCTTGATCACAGGAGCGGCGGGGTTTCTCGGCTCCCATCTTTGCGACCACCTGCTGGCGGACGGTCATCACGTCATCGGAATGGATAATTTCATCACAGGCAGCCCCGACAACATCGCGCACCTTGCAAGCAATGAACATTTTGAATTTTACAAACGTGATGTTTCAAACTATATCTTTGTGCCCGGCAAGGTGGATGCGATCCTGCACTTCGCATCGCCTGCCAGTCCAAACCCGCAGTCAAAATCGGGGTACTTTAATTTACCGATCCAGACCATGAAGGCGGGCGCGCTTGGCACGCACAACTGCCTCGGCATTGCCCGCATCCAAAACGCGCGTTTCCTGCTTGCCTCCACCAGTGAAATTTATGGCGACCCTGAAGTGCATCCGCAGGCAGAATCCTATGCAGGGAATGTGGACCCCGTCGGCACCCGCGCCGTATACGATGAAGCGAAACGCTTTGCCGAATCCCTGACGATGGCCTATCATCGCTTTCATAGCGTGAACACTAGTATCGTGCGCATTTTCAACACCTACGGCCCGCGCATGGACCTGGAAGACGGGCGCGCCCTGCCAAACCTGCTCAAGCAGGCCCTGCTCGGCCAGCCGCTCACCGTCTTTGGCGATGGCGGCCAGACCCGCTCCTTCTGCTTCGTGGATGATCTTGTGGATGGCATTATCAAACTGCTATACTCAGATGAACATCTGCCCGTCAATATCGGCAACCCCGTGGAAATGTCCATCCTGCAATTCGCTGAAGCCATCAATCGAGTCACTGGCAGTAAAGCGGGCATTGTCTTCGAGGAAAATTCGAGAAGCGCACGCGACCCACAACGACGCCGGCCCGATATCACCCGCGCCCACGAAATATTAAATTGGAATCCAAAAATCGATTTGGAGGAAGGCATCCGCCGCACCATCCCATTCTTCAAACAAAAATTAGGGCTGGAATGATCCTCACAGACCAAAAGGAACGCAGCCGTTTCTTCAAATTTGCGCTGGTTGGCGCCCTTGGCGCAGTGATTGATTTTGGGGTCATGAACCTGCTCTCGCACACCACAGCCATGAGCCTCGTCATGGCTGGGACGATCTCCTTCGTCTGCGCTGTGATAAGCAACTTCACCTGGAACCGCCTATGGACCTACCCCGAGTCGCGTTCGCGCCCACTGCTCGGACAACTTGGCATGTTTTTTCTGGTTAACCTGGCTGGCATTGCCATTCGCGTCCCCACACTGCATTACATCGAGCCGCCCATGCTGCGTTTCTTTGAAAACATTTTCCACACTTCCTACGCCACCGCCGAATTCTACGCAAAAAACATCACCCTTGCGGCGGCAGTGGGAGTTGTAATGTTGTGGAACTTCTTCGTGAACCGCTATTGGACGTATAATGACATTGACAATGATTGAAGAGGCAGGTTAATGGCTCAACCAGTTCTCATTCCCATTTACACCACCAGGGGCGACGCAGAGGCATTTCTGCAATATCCGTATTTATTCAACCGCAACGGAGACTGGATCGGATTCGTAACCCCCATGCGCGAAGTCTACTCGGTACTTGGCGATTTTGTAGGAACGCTGACGAACGACCCGCGCATCATTCGCAAGCGGGCGACATCCACGCTCAAACCGCGCCTCAGCCCGCCTCCGCAACCCCAAAAAGCGTACCCCCCTGCAACAGTCCCCCTTGCCCGCATGATGGCCGAACTCAGCCACTCCGTCATCGACGTTTTACAGGAAGCCCCCGAAAGACTCCACACCCTCGATTCTGGCGAGCAAAGACAAGACCTGGATTGAATTTTTATATGACAAACGACCCCGCTCCAAAACCACCCCGCGCCTCGCGGCTGACGCTCTCCCAGTTAATGCACCCCGAACACGCCAACCTGCTTGGCAATGTGCATGGCGGCTGGATCATGAAACTGGTGGACGAAGCNNGACTCGATGACCTTTCGCCAGCCCATCCGCATCGGCGACTTGATCATCCTGAATGCAGAAGTGACCTACACCGGCAAAACATCCATGGAAGCCGAAGTTCAGGTGGTTGCCGAAAACCCTGTCACTGGCGAGCGGACGCACACCAACACAGCCTATCTCGTTTATGTTGCCCTGGATGATGAGGGACACCCAACGAATGTCCCTGCGCTGGTGACGGAAACAGACGAAGAAAAAGCGCGCATGGCCCAGGCCAAAAAACGCCAGGCACACCGCATTGCGCAGAAATAAAACCCCGATCATTCACCTTGCAAAAACTTCGCCAAAATCCCATCCTCATTCTGCTGATCGTCAATCTTGCGATTGGCTTGACAACCTTTCGCAGCTATGGCTTATCCTGGGACGAGCCGCTCTTTTACGATTACGCCAACGCCCTGCCATACGCCTACTCCCCCGCCGAATGGTTCAGCGGGAATTTTAATCTTGAAAATGCCTTCGGCTCCAGCAGCGCTGACCACGCCAACCGCGGCCCCGCCTATATTTTGATTGCGCGCCCCATCGTTTCGCTGATCGAAACCCTCGGCGCAGACAACGCCTCAGCCTGGCACCTCGTCAATTTTCTGACATTCCAACTGGGGGTTTTTCTTTTCCATCGCTTCGCATCCAAGTGGATGAGTGGAACTTCCGCGCTTGCGGCGAGCGCACTCTTTGCCTGGCAGCCGCTCCTGTGGGGACATGCCTTCATCAACCCGAAAGACATTCCCTTTCTCGTGTTCTTCATCGGCTCGATATGCTTCGGCTTTGAAATGGTGGACGAACTTACCCGAAAAGACCCGAAAGGTTTTCCCTCTTCGAGGACTTTGTGGAAACCATTGAGGTCTACCCTGCTTGCGGCGTTCTTTCTCGGAATTGCCACCTCCATCCGCGTGCTTGGCCCGCTTGCCGCCATGTTGACGGGACTATACGGACTCAGTCAATTAAACAAAATAAAACTGGGTGAATTGATAAAGCGCTTCGCCATGTACGCAGTCCTCACTCTGCTCATCGCCTTCATCGCCTGGCCCTACCTATGGACAAATCCCCTGCAAAAATTCGTCGAAGTCTTCGGCTTCATGTCTGACAACCCGACACAGCTCACGGTCTTATTCAACGGCGGGCAATACCAAGCGGATGAACTCCCACGACGCTACCTGCCAACCCTTCTTGGCTACACGCTGACAGAGCCAGTTTGGCTGTTATTTTTCCTCGGTCTGGCAGTCGGATTTTGGAAGTCAAACAACAAACAAAGATTCACGCTTGCCCTTATTTTGCTTTGGTTTCTCATTCCCGCCGCCTACGTGATTCTCCGCAAACCGCCGATGTACGACGGCTTTCGTCACTTCCTTTTTATCCTGCCGCCTGTTTTCATTTTCTCAGGGTTTGCATTTGAAAAGCTGGCTGAATTAATAAAAAATAATTGGGCAGGGTTAATTTCAATTGCGGCGATTCTGATGTTTGGAATCATTCCTTCCGTTCAACTACACCCATACCAATATGCCTACTACAACTCCTTCATCGGCAGAACGGATGGGGCTTTCCGGACCTATGAAACAGAGTATTGGCTGACCTGTTATCGAGAAGCAGTTGTCAGATTAAATGAAGAGGCGGGAGCGGGAACTCAGTTATTCGTCAGGCGTGAACCATATATCGCGGCGTATTATGCCAGCCCAGAAATCACCATCCGCGACTTTCGCAGTGAGGCAAAAGACATGCGGCCCGGCGATTTTTATCTCGTCAACACCCGCTCGAATGAAGACCTTAAATTTCTGCGAGACCAGCCCGCTTTCATTCAAGTTGCAAGGCAGGGCGCAGACTTTTGCTTCATCAAACAAGCGCCGTAACAACCCTGCTATGAAATGCCCGCAAGGGTATAATCTGCCCGCCATGAACCCATCCCCACGCCTGTTACTCACCATTGACTATGAATCCTGGCTGGCCCCCTCCCGCAGGTATGATTTTCTCTCGCCTGAAAAACGCTTTGCGCTGGACGAGGGCTTTGCATGGAACGTTATCGACCCGATCCTCGAACGATTGAAAGATGGCAAGGCAAGTTTTTATATCGTCGGCGAGTTGGTGGAATGGTATCCCGACCTGCCCCAAAAAATATTCGACGCCGGCCACGAGGTTGGTTTTCATTGCCAGGTTCACCGCCCATTGACCGTGGTGGCGGATGTCGAGCAGGACTTGCAAGCCTCCGCAGGCTGGCGCAAAAAATACAAAGTACATGGCTATCGCGCCCCAATGATAAACACCGTCGAAGGCGTGTACCCGCTTCTCGAGCAAAATGGTTTCACGTACAGCTCTTCGCTTTACGCCCCGGCGGGAACGCTCTTTCAAAAAGGAAAAATTTGGGAAGCGCCAGTCAGCACCTACCCCCTGCTCGGAAAACCCTCCACCTTCCACGCTCCGCGCCGCATGGATTTACCGCTCGTGCTCGGCGGAGAATTCCCATACGGCTCCAGTTTTATCAGCGGCATGTTTCCCAAAACCGTTTTCAAAATTATCGAAAAAGAATTCAAAGCGGGGTTGAGTCCCGTCATCTTTTTACATCCCTACGAAATCGTTTCGCCCACGCGCTGGCCGGCCCGCTTCGCCCGCGACCTGCTCGCCAACCCCCTGCTTTATCCGTTCACATTTAATAAATCCGCCTTCCTCGACGATCTCCTGCGCAGCTTCCCCATCTCCACCGTCGAAGACTACATCCGCGAGGCGGTTCGATGAAAGCCCAGCTTGTCAATTCATTGAACTTCCCATCGCTTGAAAAAAAATTAAGCTTCGCAGGCTTGGATAGCTGGTTGAATCTCGTACACGAAATATACGGGTACAAAACCCATCGCTTCGCGGCCTTTGAAAACTCGCAAGCCATCGCCGCGCTGGGGCTGGTCGAAATCAACCATCCCATCTTCGGGCATTACCTCGCCACCGCCCCTTTCGGCAGTTACGGCGGATTTGCATTTGAAACCCCTGCCGCGCGCAATGTTTTGCTGGATGAAGCCCGCCGCCTCGCAGAGGATGTCAAAGCCGAATACATCTCCATCCGCTTTGACGAAGTCGCCTCATCCCCACCCGACAACTGGTCCCAAAGCCCCAACTACTTTACCTACCTGATAGACCTCCCCGCCGACTCGAACGATCTGCTCAACACATTTTCGTCAGACCATCGCAACCACGTCCGCAAATCCCTCAAAAAGGGATACCAAATCCGCTTCGGCCACCTCAACCTGTTGGACGACATCTACGAAGCCCTTGCCAAAAGTATGCACGAACTCGGCTCGCCTTATCATTCCAAAATCTACCTTCGCAAAATGGCCGAGCTTTTGGGCGACACCCTCGAATTTGCCGTGCTCTACAACGCGCAAGGGAAAATTTCCGGTGGCGGCGTTTTTATTTATCAAGGCGATACTGTATTCAATCTCCACGCCAACATCCTGCGTCATGCCCGCTCCACCTACGCAGGTGAGTTTTTGTATTGGTCTGTCATCCAGCGCGGCATTCAAAAGGGATTGAAAACCTTCGATCTGGGCCGCAGCCTGGTCGGCTCTGGCAACGAAATCTTCAAAATGAAATGGTCACCGCGCAAGCAATTGCTTGCGTATTGGTACTGGCTCGCGCCTGGGCACGAACTTCCCTCGCTCAACCAAAAGAATCCAAAATTCCAATTGGTCATAGCCATTTGGAAACGCCTGCCCGCCTTCATCGTCCGCGCCATTGGACCCTACCTCATTCGCGGTCTGGCTTAACTCTGGAGTCTGTCAGCTTGCTGACAGGAACTTAACCATGAACTACACCCTCCACCCTCTCAAAGAAATCAACCCCAACCTGCTCCCCCGCATTGCAGAAATCCACATGGGAGATGCGGGCTTGCTCTCCAAACTCGGCTACCCATTTATTTTGCGCTATTTCGAAATCGCCGTCAAAGACGAGCGCACCTTCGGCTTTTACGCGCAGGAAAACGAAACGGGCGAGATCATGGGTTTTAGCCTCGCATCCCCTGAGCCTTCTTCACTCACGTCCCAACTCACAAATGACCGCTTATGGTTTATCAAACAAATCTTAAAAGTTGTTTTTACGCGTCCGCTCGCCTTTATTCAAATGGTCATTTCCAGCATCACCATTCAGGGACAGATGGAAGATGAAGCGATAGAATGTGTGTACTTCACGGTTGACCCAAAATTTCGCGGCCACCGCCTTGGGCGCACCCTCCAAAAAGCCCTGATGGATGAAGGCCGCAAACAAGGCTACAAAAAAATATTTGCCAGCATCGAGACCTGGAACAAAGCCAGCCTTGCCGCAACTCAGGCAAATGGATTTACAATTGCAAAAACCTTCCGCGAAGGAATTTATCACAGGCGCCGCCTGGAAAGCAAATTGTAAAATGACCACACACCGCGAACGAATTCAAGCCTGCCTCAAAGCGGAAATTACAGACCGCACACCCATCGCCCTCTGGCGCCACTTCCCCGTGGACGACCAAAACCCCGAAACCCTCGCCGCCGCCACACTGGAATACCAAAACGCCTATGATTTTGACATTGTCAAAGTGACACCGTCCTCATCATTTGCCGTTAAAGATTGGGGCGTTAACGATGAATGGATGGGCGACGCCGAAGGCTCGCGCCGCTACACCAAACGCATCATCGAAAAACCTGAGGATTGGGAACAGCTCCCAGCGCTCGACCCAACCGCCCCGCATCTCGCGGGACAGTTGGCCTGCCTCCGTTTAATCAAGCAAAATCTCGACCCTGAAACGCCGCTCATCCAAACCATATTCAATCCGCTTTCGCAGGCAAAGAATCTCGCAGGCAACGACCTGTTGCTGGAACACATCCGAAAACACCCTGAAGCCGTCATGAAAGGACTGGAGACCATCACCAAATCCGCCGTCAAATTTGTGGAAGCGGTCTGCGAGATCGGCGTGGACGGAATTTTCTACGCGATGCAGCACGCGCAGGGAAGTATGCTCGAACTCGATGAATACAAAACCATCACCCTGTCCTACGATCAAATCACACTTGAACCCACAAAAGACCTGTGGTGCAACATGCTTCACTTGCACGGAAAAGATGTTTATTTTTCACTGTTGCGTCTGGTGGATTTTCAAATCGTCAACTGGCATGACCGCGAAACGTATCCATCCCTTTCCGAAGCGCAGAGTCTCTTCAAGGGGGCGCTATGCGGAGGCCTGAGGCAGGATTCTCTCACGTTGGAGAATCCTGCCCGGGTTAAGAAAGAGGCGGAAGATGCGATTAAGCAAACGAAAGGCCGTCGCTTCATCCTTGGCACGGGCTGTGTGGTCCCCATCACCGCATCCCATGAAAATTATATGGCAGCAAGGAAAAGTGTTGAATGAGCTTACGGGTAATTTCAGGAATTGCAAAAGGCAGGAAATTAAAGTCGGTGCCTGGCGACACGACCCGCCCCGTGATGGATCGCGTGAAAGAGGCGTTGTTCAACATTCTGGCAGACGATGTGATCGATTCGACCTGGTGGGATCTGTTCGGTGGCACGGGCGCAATTGGCATCGAAGCCATCAGCCGCGGCGCGTCGTTTGTGCGCTTCACCGATTTGAATCGTGCACCCATTGAAACGATAAAAGAAAATGTCGAGCATTGCGGCTTTACCAAACAAACCGAAATTCGGCGCGGCGATGCGTTTAGTTTGCTGGCCGCGAAAGCCGATAAGCAATTTGAGTATATTTACATTGCCCCGCCGCAATATAAACAAATGTGGTCAACAGCTTTGAAATTAGTGGATGACAATATGGGCTGGCTCGTCGAAGAGGGAACGGTCATCGTGCAAATTGACCCAACGGAATACGAACAAGTTGAATTGAAAAATCTCGTTGAGGGCGAACAGCGAAGGTACGGCAGTACGCTTCTGGTCTTTTACGACCGTATTTAACGATTCGTCGTTGGAACGTGGACTTCAGTCGGCTTTTGGAAAGTCGGTGGACTGAAGTCCGCGCTCCTAGTACATCGACTTGATTAAGTTGTAGGGTCAAGATAAGATGGACGGATGTTAAACGAAAA